>UMIC01024733.1_pt1 | contig 43556 bp, 69 predicted proteins | sample 1965681 | NCBI WGS metagenome assembly UMIC01 (sample SAMEA4836114, study PRJEB28245) | human gut metagenome | biome: gut microbiome; material: fecal sample | place: Denmark | collected 2008
CAGTTGATGTGGTTACGCCGGGGAAGTTCATAAAGCCTTTGAAACCAACGGCATCGTCACCGAAGAATACGGTGCGTTCAACCAAGTTATCGCAAGCAAAACGCATACATTCGCCCAAATCCTGAGCCAAGTTTCCGTTAAAGCCCATCTGATACTGGCGAGCGTCTTCGTTGTCGATTTTTGCTCCGACATTAGAAGCACACAACGGAACAGTGGACGAACCGGCCGTCTGGCTTACCATCGGGATGTTGTTGTTTTCAGCCTGGCCTCTGAATGCGGCGGCACCCTGGCGGTCACGGCTGATGAATGCATACTGAGTTGCACCGGCGTTAATATCAGAAAGCACCTGATCTTCTTTTACGACTTTATACCAGTCATGCTCCGGATATTCGACATCATAAAACGCAGAATCAACAGCGGTATAGATGCTGAATGCGATTTCCTGCATATTTACGTTTGCTTGTCCGCCGTATGTGAAAGAACCTTTAGACATGTTTTATTCTCCCCTACGCTACGATTTCGATTAAAGCCAAATCACCGCCAGAACCTGAGTTGCGGATTTTCAGCTTGGTTAATTCAAAGTTTTTGCTTGTTTCGGTCGTTACAGCCAAATGACCTTTACCGCCGGCAGCGGCATCATCGGTATAAGCGATGTATACTTTTGAATCCGGAGTAAATGCGGCCGGCATTTTATACCAGAAACGACCACCTACTCTGTCATATCTCAAGACAGTGGCTTGACGTTTTGCCGGTACATAGTTTTTACCGGATGCATCGGTGCATCCTGCTTGTGTTCTGACAACAAAGCCATAGATTGCATCGGATTCGCTTGTCGGCAATTTAGCTTCCAAGTCATTAATGCCGGAAATTTTGGCGGATGCGATAGCACTTGCGACAACACCCAGACCGACATCAATGCCGTTTGCTTCGCCAACTGAGATGGAATCGCAAAGATTAATGTCGCTGGCTGCATAAAGTCCGCCATGTACACCTGCCGCCGGCTGGTCGAATACTGCGTTTTGGATTGCTCCAAAAGCGGTACCCATATAAACACCTCTAGACATGTTTGTTTCTCCTACTTGTTATTTGTGTTTCCAAGAAAACATACGGTCTTTTGCAGACATCCCGTTGTTTCCGGTTTTTGAGTTCACAACTTTGGCACCATTAACGTTGCCGGGGTTGTCTCTCAATGCTTTTTTGTTTTGCACTTTCTGTTTTGCTTCAGCGGCAATGGTCATGAAAGACGCAATTTTAGAATTGTCATCCCATTCTTTAATGTCTAAGCCACGCTTGTTCATAACGTGGGTAGCCAAGAACATGGCACGTTCAGAGCGTTTCATATTTTTTAAAGAATTTTTGACTTCTTCTTTTTCTTTATCGTCAACTTCTTCATCGACAACAGCTTCCTCTGCCTCTTTCTGAGCAATGAGGTCTTTGGCAATTTCTTCCTGAGCTTCTTCTGACAAAGCATTTTCGAGCTTTTCTTTGTATTCCTCAATGGAAGTTTTCTTTTCGTCCAAGTCAGCGTTCAAAGCGGCAACCTGTTCTTTCAATGAAGTTACTTCCTCAACGGCTTTGTCAATGTCAGCTTGTTTTGCCTCGCTGGCTTCGTTTGCCATTTCTTGAGCCTTATCGGCATCTTCTTTGGAAGAAAATTCCATTTCTTTGTCTTTATTGCCAATTTTCATACGAATTGTATAAGACATTTTGTTTTCTCCTGTTTTTTTGTTGATAACTTTAACATCGGCTCCGCATCTGCCCTCGCCTTTACGGCAAAGCAAGATATGGTTAAACACAATGTTTTTCTGAACATAAGAATATGGCTGGCCGTTTAGCTCGCCATCTTCTTTTTCAAAATCTGCTCGATATCCGGCAGAAATCTCTACCAAGATGCCGCTCTTGATTTCGTCAATCGTCTGTGCGTCCAAGATTGTGAGATCGCACATTATGCCTTTGTTTTCTACTGTCATTTCTCCGGCAACAGAGCCTTTGGTATAGCCGTCTGTTAAGGCATTGTCCACAGTTCGCCATTCGTGTTCATCAATGACTACGGGCTTACCCTCGCCGGTTTTTAATGCTTCGGGGGTGAATTCGCTTGCCGGAATAAGAACATCCACTTTGTCGCCCGGAATATTCAGGCCCTTTAGCTCACTGGCATAATAGGGATAAACTCCCTCTTTTAACACCCTGGCTCTAACGGTCATAATGCCGTCATCATCAATTCGCCATTTGTTGCCGATAGACATTCTTATTTTGTTTGAAACTTGTAGCATTTGTTTAATCCCTTTTTTGTTTCTGCACATAGATTAACACCCCAAGCCGACAATTGTCAACAAGGGGTGTTTTTGTGGGTTTGTGGTGGTGTTTTTCTTTTATTTCGCTTCCTGCACTTCCATCGTTGCAAATTATGGTAACTCCAGAAAGGCTTTTTAATGTTATGACAATACGTGATGTTTCGTCTTTATCGTATTTAAAAACTTGTCCTACTCTAATCTGCGTCATTTTTCTGCTCCAAAAGTTCGGGGTTTTCGTAGATGTGGCCGACAATAACGTATCGTTTATTACACAAAGATTCAGGACGTCCGGTACTGTTTATGCGGTCTTTCATCATAAAAGTTGCCCGGGATTTCCCAGAACTCCTTACTCAAGCTCAGCCCTATTCGGCATATTCAGGCGGAATCCCGCGGGGCGCACAATGTCGCAATCAAGGTTAATTCCAGTTTTATCCCCTTGCACGCCTTGCCTTATTGATTATTCGGCAACACCCCAAAATCCCTATTCTTGAAAATCCTTTATTTTTTCAAGAACTTTATCAATGTCTACATAAACGTATTTTTCTTTTTTGAGCCTTAAAAGCCAGTTTTTAAGCTTGGTCATCTTTTTGCCTTTCTTCTAAAAAGTCTTTGGTCATTACTCAAATATTTATACCACCAACATCTACGATATTTTATCCAACATTTAATCTTCTGCCACATCAAACAACTCCTTTTGAATACTCCAACCTCCCCTTTCGTTGCTCTTTTCTTTAAACCTTTTCCGGTAATTCTTGGCAACATAATCAATTATTTCCTTGTCTGTCCATTCAGGGAAACAATCTTTTTTTGAACGATTAAATAACCATTGAATGATATTGCTAACGGTTCCATAGCCACCGCACAAGCCTTGTCTGATGTTGTTTATGTAGCCCTCACCGACACAGATATAGACCTTTTCTTTACTCATCTACAATATCCCAGTCTTCTGCTAAAACCTCGCTCAGGGCTTGTTCAAATTTCATCTCTTTACCTTTCAAAAAAGTTGCCCGGGAAGGTTCTGTCTTGAAAAAATACCATTGTCCTGAGCCGTCCATAGCCACCCAGCCTGGGCGCATTTTCGGGGCTATGTCTCGCATAAATTCTTCAATCGTCATCTCTAAATTCCTTTAATGCTTGTTGTGCGTCAAATACGATATTTTTAAGAATAACCTCTGCGTCATAGTCATATTGTGTTGAGGTATCGGCTTGTTCTTCAATCCACTTTATATCTTTAATAATAGTATTTAGCTTTTCCTCTGTTTTTTCTAGTTTCTCAATCGTGGCTATAAGAACATCGCTCTTGCGTTTGCCATCGTTGCATGTGTTTAATTCATCTTGTGATTTTATCATCTTTTTTCCCTTTGTGCTGATTGTTATACCAACTTCTCATGCGATTTATATACATTTTATCCTCAATGTCGGATCTAGTCTTTTTGAACCGCAGGCATCCAATTCCGGCAATGATTGTATCGGCCCACTCCATCTCGGCAAGGTTTTTTCTTGATTTTCTCTTATCCTTGGTGTACTTATCAAAAGCATCGATCCATTCATGGATCTCATCTCTACGCTTGGCTGTCTGCTCCTTGTATGTAACATTCGGAAATGTTTTCTTGTGCCATTTTAAAACTTTATAAACCGCCCATAATTCTTCAATCATTTTGAAGCTCCCCTATCTTTTTTTCTAATTCATCAATTTTTTCTTCAATAATTTTAAGCATCGCAGAGCATTGTTGCTCTATTGCTATTTTTTTAAGACCACACAGCACCTCTAGCTTTATGTGCATATCGTGGATTATCTGTTCTTTATTAGGCATCTAATTTCCCCTCTAAGTATTTAACCGCCATTTCGTGCATTAACTCCAAGATGTCATCATCCATATCCATGGGGATATAGTCGTATATCTTGTCTTCTTTCAAATACTCTAATGATTTCTTAATCTTTGCTTGGCGTTCTTCTTCTTCATCCCAATCGCTTTCCCACCCTGCATATTCGGCAGGAACGCCATACGGATTATATTCGCGATGATAGCTGTCCAATTCTTCAACTTCAACTACGGTATCATCAACCCATGCATCAATCTGCTGTTTGTATTGTTCAAAAACAATACTAGCTTTTCCCTCAATTGCTCCTTTTAGCGCAGAAAACATATCTTCGGGCTTAATGTTTTTATCTTTCATCATTTTCTTAAATCTCAACAAACAATCTAAGTCGCTTTTTGCTCTATCTAAGTAATCCATCTTAAAAAGCCCCCAATCTAATTAAGCCCATGCCGCCAAAATACACAATACTAAAACCAATCATAAATCCCAAAATAAAATAATCTCTCATTTCTATAACTCCTTTTGTTGTATCTGTTGTAAAGTTATAATAAAAAATTATAATATGCAAGAACTTTTTTCAATTTTTTTCAAAAAAAATGCACCCCTTTTCTGGAGTGCTTGGTTTTCTTAGGCTACAACAAGATTTTTCTTGACGGCTTCCCAGTATAAAACCGGTTCAGCAAAGCATCGGCATTGAATATCTGTTCCCGGTTCGCCCTTTGGCATTTGTGAGGTTCTTTTCCGCCATGTCTTGCCATCGGTTGAGAAGACGGTCGGATCACTGTATTTACAATATAAACCTTGCATGATGTAGTGATTTCCGTGTTTATCGTTGCCTTTGGGGTATAATCCGCCCGGTTTACCCACTACTCGGCTATCTCGCATTGTCTGCCAGATATAAATATCAACGCCAAGCTTTTCTTGTCTTATTTTGTTTAATGATGAGTTTATCTTGGCCGTTTGGTCACGAGCGATGACTTTGGCTTGTCGGTATGTGGTTTTGAACTCTTGACTTATTTGTTGCTGAAGCGTGCGGTTTTCCGGCATGGCTATACCTTGGTAGTTTTCATAAATACGCAAGGCAACCCTTTTAAGTGCTTCTTCTGGTATGGTTACAATAAGATTAACCATATTGAGCCGCATGGCTTCCAATGTATCGGCAATGTCTTTATCTTCCAAAATGGTTGATATTTCTATGCCGAATGCTTTACGGAGCATGGCCATTGTCTTTTCGTAGTTATTTTCATCAATGGCTTCAACCCATGCCTTGCTGATGGTGTCGGCCCTTTGTTCAATGATGGCTCGCCATCTGCGTTTGAAGTCGTTTAAGAGTGCGGATGTTTGCTCCGGTGTGTTTGTTTTTGCATTGTCGGATATGGTGCGGAGTTCTGCATTAACTTCTCGCACAATGCGGTTAATGCTTACTCTCGCATCATCTTCCAAACTCTTAGGAGTTTTTATCGGATTGCCTTTTTGGCTTTTTTTAACCTTGTCCGGTTTCTGATTTAGCACCACTATCGACATTTGGCTTTGCTCCTATGGTATCAATTACTCGGTCCGTTTCATCACGCAAGCTAGGGATATCGGAGCCGTCAATCAATTCTTCTCGTTCTTCGTCATATTCTTCCACGTCAAGTTCAATATCAAGAATTTTCTTGCTATTGATTTCTTCGGCATATTGCTTGTCGCTAATGATGCCATCTTCTTTGAACTGGCGGAGAATGTCGGCTCTTGTCTTGTCAACGGTTGCTTGATCCATTTTGTTGATGTTCCAAAGCGGCTCAAACTCAAATGCTAGGTTTTGCGATTTTTCTTTCCAAATTTCAAAGCCCCAAATGGATGAGCCGATAATATCAAGCATCTTTCTATATTTTGGCTCTAAGCGTGTGGTTTGGTAGCTGTCAATGTTGTTATAATAGTTTTCTAGGTCGCTCTCTCCGGTTGAGTTTAACCCTGATGGGCTATCGCCCAAGAAACGAGTTGCCGGGATATCGGATCCGGCCGCAAGAATTTGAAGATATGTATTTAAAAGTTCCGGCACGCTTCCAAATGTTGCGGAGTGTTGAGCTATCTCTGTTCCCTTTCCATCAATAACCGCCCCACGGTAGATGCTTAATTGCTCGGCAATCTTATCAAGCATATTTAAGGCAGAATTGCCTTGTTTGGTGGCTTGTAGGTCAATAAATCTTTCGCATTTTACTAATAAAACGCTTGCAAGGTTCACAAGGTGATATGCTCCCTCTTGCGTTCCGGTTGCTCGCACAAGGCTATCATATAATCTGGATAATACACTCTCGCCAAATCCGGCAGGATTGTAGCGGAAGTTCTGAAGCAAGTTCATAGATGTGTGATTAAATAATGGATCGCCATCAAAGACAATTAATCGGCTGACGTGGGTTTTTACCCCGTTTATCATGTAATATTTTGGCTTGTCATATGATGGACTAAATACATCATCATCATATTCGCACTTTGTTATTTTCTCGGTGCTGATAACATTCAAGAATGTAATATCGCCTTTTTTTATTGTTTTAAGATCGAGAACTTCTTCCGGATCATCTTTGCTGTCTTTCACGCCAATAATGATAACGCAACCGCCGAGCAATCGCTCTATGGTGGCGGCTCGTTTGAAGTTGTTATTAACATCAAGGTATTTCATATATTTTTCAATGGCTTCAATATCCGGCTGTTCTATTCCGGTAATCTTTACCGGTATGCGGAATGCATCCTGAACAGGGATATCCACAATTTTTCCGGCTTCCCAACTGGTATTGTACCAACGCACCCACTCCTGCCAACGGCTATAAAAGTCATTTCTAAAATATGGATTGCGTGAATATATGGCTGCCGTTTGTTGGCTTCCTCTATCTTGAACCGTATTTGCTCCGGCACCTCTTAGGATAGTATTTTTCACTAAAATGTTTTTTTTGCTCTTGCTACGTCTGGTCATATGTTATAATCCTCTGTTATTGTCCGCCCCCGGCATATCTCCAAATAGAATGGGCCATTGATGCACTATCAACGCTGTCGTCATGAGCGTGCGACATATCTTCAGCAAACAATGCCGCCTCATTAACTAGATACTGGCTCATTTTATCATCTTTTTTTAATTTTACAAGACCACGGTATACATCCCATGAGAGCTCTCTCGTTCTGCCGACTTTATCCTCTGGGTAGTCATATTCTTTTGGCTTCCAACAAATGGCATTGATGCCGGATTGAATAAGAGTTTGCTCCAAGCTAATGCCTGATGCCTTGTCTTCAATGTACATAAATGCGGCCGGATTAATTAAACTGTTATCTGTCCACTTCCGCCATATTTGGCTTGCTTTCTCCAAAAGTTCGGGGAATTCCCATTTACCTACAATCATATCACGCAAACGCATCTCTTTGCGTAACAGCTCCCAAACTTGGAAGCATGAATAGTCGGCGGTTTTGGTTTTCTTGTATGCCGTATCTGCGGTTATTATAAGTTTTCCATCTATTGTTGTAATGTCAGCATCGTAATATACCCACCAATCACGCTGAATAATGTTTCCTTTTTCTGCCACCGGTGATTGCTGATATTGTGCTTGAAACATGGTGTCATTAAATGAGATTTCTTTAATACGCTCAGGGGTGTATTGGCTTGCAATGTTGCATGTTCCGTCCGGCTCAAGCAAGGGCTTTATGATGCTGTCAAATTTGTATTGTTCAAGCAAATATCCTGATAAATCGCCAAGGTGTAGCCTTTGCTGAATGTTAAATATTGGAACGTTACTGTCGTTCAAGCGTGAGAGCAAGGTTTCATCATAGTATTTGCGGACTTTATCCCTCATGGTTTCGGACATGATATCGGCCGGCTTGTTCGCATCGTCTATGATTAAGGCTCCGGAGAAACCTTTCGCCCCTCTTATGCCGGCACCAAATCCGGTGATGGTGGATCCGATAGATGCAAATAGAATTTGTCCGCCTTTTGCGGTGATGATGCGTTTACTTGCATATACCGCTTTGCCTGTTTCTTGCAAGAGATATTCTCGCCAAAAGTCATCAATCGGGTTTTCTTCCTTTTCTTCAATACCGATTAATCCGTTTCCGTAGAGTTCTTTGTATATCGGATGCTCTAAAATTTGAGCCACTTCTCTGGCAATGTCGGATAAGAGCATTTGGGAGAATGATGTATAAATAAAATTACACCGTGGGTTTTTGGTTAGGCAATAAATAAGCCAATATTTGCAGATGGTGGTTTTTCCGGCTCGTGGCGGAATGTTCATGCATTCACGAGTTATTCGCAAATAATAAAGGTCATCAAAAACGTTGAACATATCCTTGTGGATACGGTCCATTATAAAGGGCTTGCCCTCAAGAACTCGGAACATGTATCGGAACCAAACCTCAAAGCCGGCATCAAGCAAGGTCTTGCCAAGGTATTCTCGGTTTATATCTTCCGATGTATTACTTCTTTTTCGTTCCTTTTTTGGGCTTGCTTGCTTTTTTGGTTGTTTTTTCTGTTTTTGGTTGGCCATCATTTAATACTTCTTGAATATGCTTGATGATTTTGTTTTGGTCTTGCTCGGTCACAAAGACGGTAGATTGTCCAAGATTTCCGTTGATTATCTGCTCCGGCACCTCTCCGGCCGTATCCCTCACAAACTGAGCCGCTTTTACATCCCCATCCACAACAGCTTTATTAAGCATAGACATCGCCAATGCCATTCCGTTGGTTAGGTCTTCCGGTTCAACATCCGGAAAAAGCATTTTCGCTTTCTGCGTTATCTTTTCATGCGGTTTCATCTCAAGCAAGGCTTGCGTGAGTTCTTTTAGGCTTTTTTTCCGTCTTCGTGCATCGGCTGAAGCTTTTCCGCCCATGGATCCATAAAAGCGAGCTTCTTCCGAGGTGTAGACTTTTAATGTTTGTTTATTCCCTCTTGGCATAGCTATTTTCTCCCAAATTATAATATTTTCCCGATAAAATAGGCTATAAATCAAGATGCATGATGTCAATAATGGGTTTAAAACCTAGTTTTAAGTGAGTTCTTTTGCTCGGTTTATTGACTTTATAAACGCCAACGACAATTCTTTTAAACCCGATTTGTGATGTAAATAACTTTAATCTTTCCATCATATCCCGATATACGCCCTTTTTTCGATATTCCGGCAGGGTGTAGACGTGGCACGCCCACACTTCCCGAACCGCCGGGTTTAATCCTACCGCAATAAATCCGATGATGTTGTTATAAATATCTTGTGCCAATACATAAATGTTGGAGATGTCATTAAAATCTTCTTTATCGGCATTGCAAATCTTAGATATTTCCTCAATGTATTTGCTTTTAACATCATTAAGCTGTTCAAGTATTTCCTTGTTTTTTATGATGTCACAAATAATTGGCTTAAAAATCAAAGGTTCTTCAAGTGCGTATTTATCAGGATTAACATTTTCCTCTTTCTCTAACATTGTTTTCCCCCCTCTTAAAAATTTGGTTATATTTTTCCTTTGATATATCAAGAGCAACAAGGGAAGCTGTTCCGGTTGTCAAATCCCCTTGCTGTTCATTTTGATAGTTCTGTTCATTGTATTTGTCAATATCCTTTACCCATCTATAGGTTGTGGATCCATTATCGTTTTTGACTTCTACAAATGGCATTGCTCTATAACTCCCAAATATGCTTGGTATCTGTAACACCAAATAAACCATTTTTGCAAATAGAAGCAAATTTAGGATTTCTCAATTCAAATTGTTCAATCACTTCTCTGGGTGATGCATATGCTCTTTCGGTGTTTTTTTCCAAAATCTGGCCGTATTTATCTTTTATGGAGTATGAATAAATAATATCTGACTTTCCGATGCAGCAGCTTATTTTTGTTTCGCAAATGTGTTTATAAGGATGCGTAGATACTTTTAATTCATTTAACGCCAAAAATCTGGAAATAACATTAAGGGCAAGGTCTGCCTTGGTTCCGTCCTTTGTCCATGGGCATCCGCCCCCAATGGGGGAGTTTCCGCCATAGAAATCTACTGCAAGCTTGCGGCCGGTGGTTCCGCAATCTCCCATGGATGAATGCTTAATGTATTTTCCGGTACCGTTAATTACGGTTACTGTTGTAGGTGTGATGTTCTGCTTTCCTGCCCATTTATCTACAATATCTCTGATTTTAGCTAATTCACGACCATCTTTTACCGGAATAGCAACAATGATTTCATCAACCATATCTTCATCATCAAGTGTGATTTGTGTTTTAATATCCAATCCGCCAATGCCTTTTTTGGCTTTTGAATATAACAGATTGTTCAAATCTTTGGCAAGGAAATAATCCAACGGCATATAATTCGTATCTGGGTTGTTTTCAGCATATCCAAAGAATATGCCTTGATCGCCCCATCCGTCAATATCTACGCCCTGAGCAATATCCAAGCTTTGTGCTGATATAAGGCTACGGACTTCCAAATCATCCGAGCAAATTGTATTTTCTTTTCCCCATTTTTCGGCATATTTCTTTGTATAACCGATTTCCTCAACGGCTTCTTTTACCCATTTTTCGGCAGAAATATTGGCTTTTGTGGTGATTTCCCCGCCAAGGGTTACATGGTTGTCTTTTATCTGCACTTCCAATGCATATCTGGCATTTGGATCTTGCTCAAGAATGCGGTCAAGAATGTACTCGCTTATAAGGTCCGCAATTTTATCCGGATGTCCAATTGATACATATTCGCTCGTTCTCATATTTATCCCCCTTTTTTAAAAAGATAATTCAATTTCAATATTTTTATTCAACTTTTTTTTCAAATTCTCTGCAGAATTCTTTTTTAATCTCAAATCCGTACGCCTTGCGGCCTAATTGCTCGGCGGCAAGCAAGGTGGAGCCGCTTCCGGCACATGGATCTATGACAACATCGCCCCGGTCTGTGAATATCTCAATAAGGTACTTCAAAAGCGATAAAGGCTTTTGTGTGGGGTGAATGCGTGGTGTTTCCGTATCTCTGTCCATCGGCATTGTATTAAATATCATGCGGCCGTTGTTATTAAACTTTGGCAATTTATCACGATAGAAAAGCAAGGCATATTCGGTATTTCCTACAATTCTCATGTTTGCTTTCAAAACTTGGGCCGAATAATTTTTATAAAATGTCAACGGAATGTAGTTTTTAAATCCGTGTTTCTTGGCTTCTTCAATCAAATCGAATTGTTGCTCAAAAGCACAAAAAACAATCATGCATCCGGCTTTGTTGGTTTCTTTTGGCTCTGGTTTTACCATCTTTGAACAAAAATGAAAGAACTCCGGAATACGGAAGTTTTTATCCGTATCAAAAAATTCTTTTCCGGCTAGTTTGCTTTCTCCTTTTGAACTGTCTCCGTCAATATACCATTTAGGATTGCTTCCGTATGCGTTTTTGCCAATGTTATATGGAATATCGGCAATTACCAATTGAGCCTTTGGTATATTGTACTGTTTTCGGTTTTGGAAGTGGTCATTTATAAGTTCCATATTAATTCTAATCCCTATGAATTTCGTTATACAAATTCATCCATTTTCTGGCACGTTTCATAACCTTTTCAGGTGGATTAACTTTGCCATTTTCATATTTAATTACAGATTGCTCGCTACGCTTCAAACAAACCTCGGCAAATGCCGGACGGCCCATCCTTAGCGTTTTTCTAATTTCGTAGATTTCTTTTCCTTTTTCGTTTTGCATTAGTTTATCCTTTTTATTCGTTCAATAAAATCTTCTTTGTTGTTGGTATTAAAAATTTCCCCGGTTGCCGTATTAACCATGTTATACTTAAATTCTCCTTGCTTTGTGTGGTTCAGAATAAATAGGTTATATCCGCCAATAGCATCGCATAAAGAATGGTATTCAAGTGTTTTTGTTTTTTCTTTTGATTTTCTGTTGTATTCAATCCATTTGGCTTTATTCTTAGACCGATAATCTTTATTATGTTTATTTAGACATTCTTTACAGGTATACTGCAAGCCATCTTTGCTTGTTTTAAGTTTTCCAAATAAAGATAACGGCAACTCCCTCTTACATCTTGAACATATTTTCTTCATAAAAATTCCCCCTATTTATAAATAATTTTAAGGCGGTGGTATAATTAAGCTGCTATGAAATACATGAGGTTTATGTGTGTGGCACAGCTTTTACGTTTCCGATTATACCGTTATAGGATGCCGCCTTTCATCCTCTGGAACCGCCACACGACTAAATGTTTAATGCTTTCCGGTATGTTTCAATTAAAAATTCTTGTTCATCACGGTCGGCCGTATTCATTTTTCGGAGTTTAATAATTTCACGAATAATTTTGGTATCAAATCCCACTCCTTTGGCTTCTGCATAAATATCACGAATATCTGATGCAATGCCTTTCTTTTCTTCTTCAAGACGTTCAATGCGTTCAATAATGGACCGCAAGCGGTTTACATCAATACCGCCAACGATATTGTTTCTTTCATCGTCTTCTTTGGTTATAAGTGTTGTTTGTTGCGACATGTTACATTCCTCTCTTGAGTTTTTTATAAACGGCTCTTGTGCAGTTTTCACTAAGAACAATCGTTCCGCACATTATAGGTTTTTCAAAACCCGGAACTTTGATTAAATGCCTTTTGGTAAGGTTATATTCAACATCTGGCATCCCAACTGTTCTAAGACGGGCCACCGCATGCAATGTTTTTGCGAGTTTTCCTCTCATGTTCATCTCCTTATAAAATTTCTTTTGTTGTAAAAACATAATAATATTATAATCACTTCTTATAATTGTCAAACATAAATTTTCCGAACAATGCTTTTTTTGTAATCCGGAACAAGTTTTTGTTTGCATTTTTTCTTAATATTTTCAATTAATTCAAGGATAAGAACCTTGGATACGTCTTTTATGTTATCCACAATAGCATCTTCATCATATCCCAAATTCATTAAATCCTTAATCTTTTTTATAATCTCGCTGTTTTTCTCCTCAATCTTAAATTTTCGCAATAGGTTTATTTCGTCAGTGTGTTGCCGAAGTCTATAATTGACAATATTGGCGTATGCCATTAATTCCGGAGACTTCTTTGTTCTTTTAACTCCATGAATGATTGATGTGTGGTCCTTGCAAAACTTTGCCCCAATCATCGGATAGCTGTATCCTCGGTCGTATAAAACTTTGTAGCATACAAATCTCGGCAATGTGTATTGTCGGTCAAACTTGGCAAAGATGTTATAATATTCATTAACCCCCATAACAATCGCCACGTTTTTGATTATTTCCTGCGTTGCCTTGTCAAACGTCTTAAAATCAATTGATCTTCTTCCGCCCATGTTTTCCCCCTTTTCAAAATAATGTTAATTGCCCTTTGGTGTCGGTTTGTCAAATTAAAAGCCATTTGTAAGGCTTGTTTGAGTAAATAGTCTCCATCTTGTATGATTTTTTTTTACCTGACAATAACACCAGCTTTGAGTTTTCCCAAACTTTAAAAAAGCGGTTGTCTGTTATTGCATAACTTGAAAAAAACACTTGATACGGCCTTGTGGCTACCCAATCATAAAATTCTTTATGATTAAACGAGCTTTGTATTGTTTTTATATATGTTCTTTTTGCTTTATCAGAATAAAAAGTTTCTTTACCTTGAACAACGTCATCATTATATCCTGCCGTTCCCTCATACGGCGGGTCGCAATATACAACATCGCCTTCTTTATATTCGTATTCCAGATAAGAACCACAAACAAGCTCAAGGCTTTGCAGTCTTTGCAGGCTTTGCAGGCTTTGCAGTCTTTGCAGTCTTTCCAGGCTTTGCAGTCTTTCCAGGCTTTCCAGTCTTTGCAGGCTTTTTCTCAAGTTGTAAATCCCTATTATTTGCTCGTAATTTTGGGATAGAGGCATAAACTCTCGCATTTTGTTGTATTCCTCTCTCGTTGGAAAACCCCATTGACTACGCCCAAAATAATGTACAGACATTTGAGTGTCTAATCTCCTATCGACATCAGAGGCTTTTAACCCGCTTTCTTTTAAAGCATTAACCAGATAAAGTCGTAACTCTTCTTTTGTTTTAACTAAATTCTCTTTAACGTTGCGTATTTCTTTATCTAGGTCTAACCCATCCCCTTGTTTTAATTGTTCTTTGACATACCATTTAATATACAAATCTTTATATTTTTCTGCATTTTTAGCAATATCTTGACGCGTTCCGTCTGTATGTATTCCCATTTTTTCAAATAAAGAGCAATCCCCGAAAATTCGCGCATAGTGTAGTGCTTTTTTCCACGGTTCAATTTCTTCACCGTATAAATAATTCGCTCCCTTGTTTCCAAAACTCCAACAAGTCTTTATATATCCATCTACATCTTTTAATTTTTTAAAATCATCTCGGCTAATCCATTTTGGCGGATTTTTAGATATATTAAACTCTCCAGAAATTGCTCTTTTGGCAGTGTCAACAATAAGAGGGTTGATTTCATTATAAAGAAATTTTTCATACTTCCCACTTAATAGGGCGCAATGTGTCATTGCAAACCCACCACCGAATAAATCAACAAACCTTTTCCCTTTTGGTAAAATGTCAATTATATCTTCCGCAATGGCTGTTTTGCTTCCCATGTATGGCATTCCGTATAGTTTCATCTCTCTGTTTCTCCCTTTTTGTTTGTTTATCCCATCATCAACGGTCGGCCGCTTCTTTTTCGGAAATTTTCAAACTGACTAACAATGAAGCACCAATCCACCTCTTTGCCGTCTTTGTTCTTAATCAGCCAATTCTGTACTGAATTTATTATCGGCATGCCATACATGTCGACATAAGGTTTTATGTTTCTGTTTTCCGCATTAAAACTAAAACTTTTATTTATTATAAATTTACTGTTACTTAAAAATTCAAAATCATCCGGATAATCAAAAAAATGATTTTCTGTTTCTTTTTCTTTATATATTTCTTTTTCTTTTAAACTATTATTATTATTAACAGTAACAGTAACAGTAGGCATCGTTTCGCATTGCGGAATTGTAGGTTCGCATGCGTTCGTATGCGTTCGCATGCGTTCGCATTCATCCGCATTATCTTTTTTCTGACGTTCTTTATCCCATCTTATCTTGGCAATGCGTGAATTTTCTTTTGATTTTTCATTCCATTTCTGGATGCCCTCGCTGAATTTCTTTGAAATAAACCGCCAAACTCCCTTTTCTGATGGTTCATCCAATATCATCTCATTATCAAGCATCCTCAAAAGATTTTTGAATATTTTTCCGGCATCCTCGTCGGATATTTCCTCAATTAAATCTTTCCAATCGCTATAGATTACTGCTGTTCGCTGTTTTCCGTCTGACATGCTCTATTCTCCTGACTTTCTAACTCACTCAATAAATCTCTTTCCAAAAAACGGAACTCTTTTGAAATTGTTTCTAAGACGACAATTGGAGCAGAGATCTCTTTCAATCTTTGCTCCAATCGCTTGTAATGTCGTGATATGTTTTTTTGTATAATCTGTTTCATTTTTTCCCTCTCTATGGACTTTCTAAATACAAAACGATGTTATTAACAACTTTTTTAATTTGCAAGCATTATTTTGGTTGAATATTGTTTTTGTGGAAATAATCCACCACATCGGACACACTTTTTGCCACGATATAGTGGTGTCCGGGCAGCTTTTCAATGGTGGCTTGGAATTCTTTTTGCTCATCGCTCTGCGTTCCGGCTCGCTCATCAATGACCATGCGTTTGTATCTATCGCTCCAACGATACGTTGCCGGCTTTTTGCATTCGATGCAGACAACTCCATTTTTTATAAAAACTATTAAATCTGGTGAGCCGGACTTATATCCAAGCCTATTCATCAATATCTGTGTTTTTTGGTTTTTTATAAGACCTGCACCTGTTGATGTGTGCAAAAAACCATAAAACTTTAGATAATTTACTATACTTATTTGCACTTTATCTTCTAAATATTTATTCATTTTATCCCTCTTATAGGAGTTTCAATTATATCTTTTAAATTCCAGCCGCTCTTTAATCTTTTTAAAACTATATGTTTAGGCATATTATACTTTTCACAAAACTGAGATATTGTGTATTTTTTTTGATTATATTCAATGATATGATTGTTCCTTTTGTTGTTTTGTTGTTCTTTATTAGTAATCCATCTGCAATTTTCTGGGCAGTAGTTGCCATTAACATCTATCCTATCAATAGTTAAATTTTCTTTGTACCCATTTTCTTTTGCCCAAGAATAAAAATTTTCAAAACTATTTTTCCATTCATCGCACATGTTTATACCGCGACCACCATACAAACTAAATTTCTTTTTATCATTTTTATTAAAGCATCTATTTTTTATTCCATGCCATATATTAAAAATTCTACTATTTGATAAACCATGAATTTTTTTATTTTTTCCGTTTAAAATAGATGTTTTTATTTTATGGCAACCACAACTTTTCGTGTGACCAGATAACAAATTATTTTTTTCGACAATAGTCGTATTTCCACAATCACATTCGCATAGATAATATTCTTTTTTTCTAAAATATCCATTTTTCATAGGAAATTTTTTATAATTGTCTAATTTTATCACTGTCAATTGATTAAATTTATGTCCTGAATTTAGTTTTATGTATTTCATTTCTTTTTTCTTCCAAAAATAAAAGCAAAAATCAAAAAGGTTATGAGTGTTGCGAGGTCGTCCGGATGCTCCCCAAAGTATTCGCATAATTCCAAAAGTGTGCTTTTATCATTCATGGCGGTTCTCCTTTCTACTTTCTGTTTGATAAAACTCTTAAAATATTGTTTATTGCTCGCCAAACTTGGCGGCATTCTTCAACCGAACGTGTCCATCCGGTGTGATACTCTTTTATTCCCAATTCCTTGGCAATATGGGCGTACCACCACCCTCTATCTTTATCATAAACTTTCTTTCTCCATAGCGGATCAAGTTTGTTATGAATAAAATTTCTTGCTTTTTTTAATTCTTCGCTGGGGATGCAACCAAGCGGCCTTGTTGAATTTGGGTGACATCCAACATAATTGCCGCATTTTTTGCACCTGTAAAAATATTTATCGGCAAGGTCTGGACGATGGGGATATATGTCTTTGCCGGTCACAAGCTCCGTTTCCTCTTGTTCTTGGCACTCAACGCAAAATATTTTCATTTTCTTCCCTCACAATACATCCGCTTGTAAATAAATCGGCATCCATATTATGTCTATCGCAATTCCATTGTCTTATTGGCATAACAACAACCAAATAAAAAATAATTAAAAATAAAATAAAAAGAATTTCACTTATTTTCATTTTGTTTCCTCATCTTTCGTATAAATTCCTTTACTTTTTCCCATTCGGCATCGGTGAGGCGGAAACCCCTCACCCTGATGCCTTTTTCTTTTTGACGTTGCTCATAGGCTCGGTCGCATTTTAATTTTGCATCTTTTTTCATTTCATCTCCTTTTTAAAGCATATAGTTTTTAACTTTTCTATATAATCCGGTTCTAAAATCTTTGGCGTATGTAGTTCCGTCTTTAAATTCAATTTTATTTCCGGTTTTGTTAATTATTGGGTTTTCTAATGTTGCTAATTCCAAAACTTCGTTTTCTGTCATCTTTCATCTCCTTTTGTTGTTTTCTGCTCTTATTATATACCGTTAAACGGTAAAAGTCAACAAAAAAATGCACTTTTATAAAAAAAAAGCCGGATTTCTCCGGCATTTCCTTTGTGTTATTCGTTTTCCCACGTTTCGCAAAGCTGTTTTATTTGCCCCATGAGCCCTTTTATCTTTTCAAAATTGCTTTCCTTGAATGTAAATCTCACACTTCCGGCAAGGATTTTTTCTTGTTTGGGTTCTGGAGCAACTTCTGCCTTTGGTTCTTCCTTTTTTACCAACGGAGCCGGATTTTGTATCGTTGCAGGTGCTTCCGCTTTTTCTTTTGCCTTGGCCTCTGCTTCGGCTTGCTTTTGTGCTTCTTTTATTGCATCTTCTTCTTGGCGTTTTCTTGCTTCTCTGTATTTGAGTTCGGCTTCAAATGCGGAGTTAATCATAACGGTGATGGCTGTTCCCTCACATTGGTCACATTTGGCAATAAAATAGCTTTCTTTGCCAAGGTCAAATCCATAGCTTTCAACCTTTGCTTTATAAAACTCACTAACCATCTGGATGCGTTCTTCTCGCATCTTCATTGCTTTTTCCTGAGTTTCTATCCAAGATTTAATCTCGGCAACAATATTATCCAAATCCGCTTTTATGGATTTTTGTGACGTGGTTTTATTTAGCCATTTTTCTTGAATTTCAAATCTTTTAGCATATTGTTGCAATCCCTCAACTTGGATTATTTCTTCAATCTGTTCTTTTATGGCGATACGTCTTTTTTCACGCTCGATGGTTTCAAAATTATCCACCTGCGTTTTAAGTCCGTTGTATGCACTATCAAAAATGCCTTTTATTTCCAAAATCTGGGCAAGAACCGGATCAATGCGAGCCTTGTATTGTTTTTCAAACTCTTTACGCTTTGCATCAATTTCTTTGGAGTATTTGTTAATGTCTGCCATCTCTTTTTTGATGTCAATTACCTGTTCTTCGGTAATGGTTAAATTTTGGTATTTTTCAACCTTGGCCAATGCCCATGCTTTTAATTCTTCAAAATTAAATTGAATGTTTGCTACGCTTTTGTCTTCCAACACGATTAATGTATTTTCTGTCATTTCTTCAAATCCTTAAAAATTGGGGAGCCGGCAAGCTCCCCGGTTAAATTAAAACAATGCTTTCTGTGGTTGTTGCGGTTGCTCTGCCAGTGCTTCCGGTGCCTTTGGTGCTTCTGGTTCCGGATCGGGTTCTTCTATAATCTCTCCGGTTTTATCATCAAAGTCCGGTATTTCATCATCAAGCGGTAAGGCTTCGTAGTCTGCTTCAATATAACCTTGTTGCGGTTGCTTTGGCATCTCATATTCTTCATTGTCAATGTCAATGCCTTTTTGAAGTTCCGGACTTAATGGCAACCATTTTGAAAGTCTTTTAAACACGGTTTTTTTTGCCATTTCATCGTAATCTGTAACCCATGGACCATTGTTCGGAGATTTTGAACGCTTGCGGATCGCATCAATCTCATCTTTGCTCATAACTTCGCATTTCTTTGTGCCGTCCTTAAAGGTTACGATTGAATAATATGCATATGCTTCCCCTCTCGGTCTGCGGAAATCAATGCGGTGTTTGGTAATTTCGCCGATGTTATATTCAAAGTCGTCATTCTCGCATACTTTGTCGGCATGAATGTTGCTGATCATGCCGCTACGCATGGCAAGCTCGGCAATGCCTTTATAATCAATAATCAGTTGAATATCGTTTTTGTAGGGGATTAAATAAGCTCTGCGGCCATCTGGCTCAATACCAAGTTCTGCACATTTCATAAATGCTTCGGCAAGGCTCTTTTTTCCCTCTTTGGTTTGCAATGCCAAAATCAATTTACTATTCTTTTTGATGCAGGTTACTGCAACTCTGGCAAATCTTTCCGGTGTGCAAATCTTTGGCAAAACTCTAACCCATCCGGCCGATAATTCATCAACGTATTTTTGAACAACATCAATCTTTTTTGGTTCTTGAACTACTGGAACATTTTCAGTCATCATATTACTCCTTTTATGGTTAAATTACGCTTTTAAAATTATAATGTTTTATTGTAATTGTCAAGCAAAAAAAACAAAAAAAATCCCCAGATTTTCTCCGGGGATTTATTCTGCTTATATTTCTTCTTCCGCTTGCTTGTTTGTAACCCATTGGCTCAAGTGCAGCTCAATGATGTTCGGGTATGGTTGCCAGATGCTCTCGTCTTTGGTTTCAAGCCATTCCTGATATTTTTCTGCTATCATGTCAATAATGTATCTGGATCTTTCTCTTGCATATTCTACATCTTCGGCCGAGTATCGCAAAATGGCGATTATTTCTTCTTCGTCCGGCTTTTTAGATTGCATAATAAAAACAAACTCGCTCGGATATTCTCCGTATTTTTCAAAAATCGCCTGACGATAGACCGCATCTTGCAAATAATAGCTGTTTTTGTGCGGCCACTTGATGAAGTTATCTACATCTGCGGATGTTTTGTAGTCAATAACCACGATGCCGTTCTTTGTGCGTTTTATGGCATCTACCTTGCATTTCATCAATAATCCGGTTTGGTCATCTCTCCAAACAATAGGCATTTCTGTTTTTGCTCCGGCAATGATGCTTGCGGCCAATTTGTGACCTCTTAGGCTTGCAATCATCTTTCCGGCTCGTTCCCATTCTTCAGATGATACAACGATGCGTTCATCTGGGAAGTCTTTTATAAATTTTTTATAACCAACTGTATCTCTGCCTTTTGTTCCCCAGTCAGCCACAACAAATCTATTCTCAAGTTCTTCCGGCTCAAGCAACATGCAATGGGCAAGCTTGCCAAATACCAATGCATCGCTTGCATCTTTGTCTGCGTTGTCTTTTCTGTTTGGGTTCAGTGGTGATGATTGCCAAAATCTATAAGCACCGCATCCGCCCTCGTTAAATTGTTTAATCTGGCTTGCTGATAGTGCCGGTAATGCGAAGTATTCGTCATCGTTGTTCATGTTGTTAATTTGTTGTATTGTCATTTTCATCTCCTTTTAATGTTTAACCAAGCTAAAATTATAATAAAAAATTATAACTGTCAACATAAAAAAACACCCTTTGCAAAAATGCATCGGGTGCGGAGATGATAACTCTTATATTTTTAAGGATCGAATTAATAATACTCGTCGTCTTGCAACTAAACTCATATTATCATATTTTTTTTAACTGTCAAGTGTTACTTGATTGTTCAACTTGTAAGGATTGCTTACTTGTTCAACCTGTGCAAATATTGCACAAGTTCAGTATGTGCAGAAAATGCACCAACTCCTCTAATTTTTAGAGTGGTTGTTTCCATTTTGGAAAATACCATATCGGCGGTATCAACAAAAAGCTTGAGCCAATAAGCCCAAGCCTTCCGCCTATTAAAGAAATGTATCGCTGTTTATAATAATCAATATTTTTTCATTGTCAACGATTATCTGCAATTTCCGTGGCATATATGCAATATTTTATCCGCTTGTATTTTTTTCCGGACAGCTTCGGCTATGCCCTCATTAATCACGCATCTAGGTTTATAATCCGGATGCTTTTTCTTCAACATCAAAACAAAATCAATAAAATTTTCTTGCGGTTTATAATTTATTTTAGGCTTTTCCCCCGGCAAATAACTCCCAATGTATCCGTCCACATGAACTAAATATATATCTTTCATGCCATTTCCCCCTTGACATTTTCAAAAAAAATAATAATATAATTTCTGTTTTTACTCACCAAATACCAAAGATTAACCCACTAAAAATCTTTAGTGGGTTTTCTGTTGTAATGTTCTTTATAAATCTCAAGGCACTGTGCAATTTCCAAAGGTGTTTTAACTGTCCTATGGCAGGTAATTGGCACTCTTTGGGGTTCAATATAAACATATTCAGTCTTCACGCAACCGAGCAATGACAGGATCATCATTGCTAAAAGTATGATGCCACACATTATCTTTAGTCTTTTTTGCCAGCTCTTCAAGTTGTTCTGCTCGCTTACTGGCTTGTAATATAGCTTCGTTGTTCTCTTCAATGGTTTTCTCCAAATATGTTATATTTCCTTTAAGTGCGTTTTTTTCGGTTTCTAGTGCGGTTATTTTATCTTTTGCATTATCGTATAATGAAAACAAAATATACGCTACCAAAGCCAAAAAAGCGGATAAATAAGATAAGAACTTAATCATCTTACAACCCCAACAAATAGCAACCCATAAATACTAAGCCACCACAGATAACTTCAGCCATTTGCGTAGCTCTTGAAACAAACGGAATATTCTTAGGAAATACCTTTGATTCGTACCACTCCCAACAAAATAGATATATCGGGGATATAGCTAAGCCTATGAGAATATACTTCCAATCAAAGAACATCATCGGGATCATCGGGCAAGTGTACCGCAAGAGCATATAGGTAAAGTCATAACCTAAGCCATAATAGGGATAAAAGCCCTTGTCAGCCATCCAATCGCAGGGGATATGCCACCAGTAGTTATTATAACGCTTTAATGTTGTTTCGTCAGGATATCCCCCACGGCTCAAATCAAAACAAACCCCATGTTGGCGACTCCAAAACTGAAATTGTAGCCAACAACTAACCGCTATCGCAATAAGCCAATTCTTCCAATCATAAATATCGGTAACGTATATTGATAAAAAAGTAGCAAGCATAAAAGCGGTTTGTACCCCACGATTGCCTAAGATTTTATGATCATCTAATGCTCCGCCGTACCAACGTCTTAAAAAAGCACCAATAATAAAATAAACTAACCACATATTTTTTTACTCCTAAAAGGCGGACGTAAAGAAGACAAGAAGTAGCGTGTTAACCCATAAACTTTACGCCCATTCTCCGGTTTTAATTAAATTTGCAATTCTCTTTGCCCTTGCCGGTGTTTGTTTAGCATAATCAGAATTTAAACATTCAGAACTGGCTTGTTCATAATTATTATTTTCAAGAGCTTTTATCATTTTTTTAAATTTTGATAATCCTTTTATGCCCAGTTGAAAGCACATATCAAGCAAAGCATATTGGCGTTCTTTATCTAAATTTTTATAAAATGGGAATTTTGCTAATAATTGTTTTTTGCAACTGGCTATGTCATTTCTCAATAGCATTAACGCTGCATTTTTTGTAATTCCATGCTCCCAATCGACAATTGCTTTTAATTCTTCGGCTGTAAATGGATTAGTTTCGTAACATCTTCCCACGCCTATTGTCCATTTTCCGGCTGTGCATTTATAAGGTTTTAATTTTAATCCCTCGTGAAAAATAAGCCTATCTATTTCGTATTGTTCTGCCATATCCCCCCCCCATAAAATAATTTAATCAAGTTTATCTTTTATTTTATCCATGACAATTTCTGGATTTTCTTCAACTTTCTTCAAAATACTTTCAATAATCATATAAATTCTAACAGCAAAAAGGCCAAATGTTCCTGATAATCCCACTTTTACGCCATAAGGAATGTCAATATATTCAAGCAACAATCCCGTTAACATTGAAAAAATAAAAGAAATAACAGCATCTCTTATTGTTTGTTTTATTGATATAAAAGGTTTAATTAACACTGATACGCCTCCTATACACGTTCCCACAATAGCATAATCTTTTAAAGTATCACCAATATCTTTAAACAACTTTACTCTCCGGTTTAAATTTATCCCCTATTACAAGCATAAACCTACATTAAAACTTTTGTCAACCGGACTAATTTATTCAAAATTTAGGGAGCGGTCAGGGACATAGCAGTCAACCTCTGCCACGCCCTGACCTTTGAGAGCTTCAATTCTGGCATGACCGGAGAGAATAATACCGTCAGGGGTGATATTGATTGGTTGGGCCATGCCAATCTTGTTGATTGACTTATCCAAATCTTTCATGCCCTTTTCGGTGAAAATCCTCGGATTGTCTTTGTGGGGGATGAGGTCCGAGATTTTTCTTTTTTCTACATGCCAGTTAATTTTTGCTCCCATTGCTTTTCTCCTTAGATAGAAACAACACCGCTTACAGTAACGGATGTGTTTGCTGTCAAAGTGAGATTGTTTTCATCAACGTAGTTGACTTGAACATCAACGGCATCGCCTGTTGCATCTGCCACAGAAACGTGAACAAACTTATATCCAAGTCCGTGGTTTACAGTGGCCGGTGTGTCGGCTACCAATGCCAAGTTGTCAATTGAAAAGCGGCTGTCTGCTTCGTGATAGCTGTGCAAAACTTTCCAATCTGTATTGGCTGCGGTGTTGTCTGCCGTGTCCGGGTTGTCAACCATTGCCTGCAAGCGGTCGCCTTTGTGAACAGGGATACCAAGCAATGTTCCCTCTGCAGAAATATACCACCAGTCGCCGCCGTCAATTGCACCTGCCGCACCTGAGCCTGCCGTTGGCAAACCAAGAGAGGGGTCTAACTCGTCAACAAATGCACCCAAGCCTAAAATCTCGGCATCAATATAGGCACGCAAGGCGGTGTCTTGTGCATCGAGCTGGCTTTTATTTACGGCATCAGATGCATTTACACCATCGGCAATGCCGGAGATTTTTCCGCCATTAAATTCATAATCTGTATAAATATTTTTTACCATTTAATTTCTCCTATTTTATGATGACGTATCCGGTCATCGGTTTTGATGTTTCAATCATAATAATTCGGGTGCTTTCTAGGTTTTTTACCTTGATGTCGCACTCAATTTTTTTGAAAACATTGTCCGATAGTTTCTCAAAGACCTGCACGCTCGGATTGCTGATGTTGGTTTCAAACTCCAAATATCTGATGTTTGCAAACTCGTGTTTTAGCCCTATGACGTGGTCAATCTCCAAAAGCAAAGGGGCGTTGTCTTTGTTCACAAAGATTGCATAGAACTTTCCGGCTGCAATCTTTTCATCATCAAAAGTTACAATTTGCTGTGTCATTATGCGTTGTCCTCAAGTTTGAATTTCCCGTCATCTACGTTATAGACAAGGATTTTGTTTGTTACTTCCTCTCCGTCCGCTTTGACAAACTTTATCTCATTGGTTTTTGAAAAGGCATCATCTAACGCCAATTTTATAACTTCCGACAATTCCTCAAATTCATAATCAAAACGAATAAGGGGGTTTGCAACGGTTGAAGTCTGCAAATAAAAGCCGTCATCTTTGTTTGATTTTCCATAAAATCGGTAGGTTTCATTTGCCTTTACGCTAAATGTAAACTTCGGGCTTGTGATATTCTTTGGTGTTGTCCGTTGTGCCTCAATCGTGGTCGCATAGTGCGAGCCTGCCACTTCTGAGCTGTCCGACACTTTTTCAAGCCAAAACTCAACGTTGTTAATCGTTCCTTGCTCATTATAGCATTGCGCCTGATAGTTTATTGTTACAATGCCGTCAGCCAAGAACTTAATATCGCCTTGCGTTTTGTTTGGGTCGGTACTTCCGGCGTCCGTCCATGAGTTATCGTTGACAATTTTGTTATCGCCGCCGCTGAACACCCCAACCGGCAGTTTTGTTTTTGCGCTGTTTATGGTGTAGCGATAGCTTGCATATCCGGCAGGTACGGCAACAATACTCCGATAAACATAATCAAGGTTGCGCAAATACTGCTCGCTGATATGCGAATTGTCGGTTATCATCACTCGGTTAAACCAAGGTGTTATATCCGCCTCAAAGTCTTTTAATTTTAAGGTTGTCGGGCTTTGCGAATTGTTAGGGTATAAGCTAATTGCAAGCCCTTTTGCATTTGTTGGCAAAGTGAAAGTTTTAGATTGCTTATGCTCGCCTGATACGACATCTTCGGAAATAAACATCGTGTCAATCACGCTCCAACCTGCCGCAAATACCGGCACTGTGTTATTATATGACAACAATTTAGGTTGCGGTGCCGGTTGCGTTCCAGTATATTCAAGCAAGGAAACATCAAAGGCGTTGTCCTTGTCGGTTAAAGTTACGGTTACAAGTGCATTTTTACCGCCTATGTTTTGGCAATCGTACTCGCTGTAAACCTTGTAAATATTCCAAACCGGCAATTCTAGACCTGTATTTTCAATAATAAGATTATAGCCGGATACTTGCACCTCTGAATTTGTGGCAAAATTTATAAAGGTATTATCGCCAAGCGGCATTTCTCCGCTTACGGTTTCTTGTGGTTGGTCAAAGACTAAAAACCTCGCCAAGTTTAAGGAATTAAAACCATAATAAAGCGTGTCAAACCCGATTTTGTAGCCTGTAAACGCCATAAAGGAAAGCAGTGCAAGTCCCGAACTTTCATCTTTGGTTATGGATTGCAAGCAAATTTGAGTATTTGCGCCAACGGGGATAACTTCTTCATTTGCAAAAACCGGCTCAATTTTGAGGTGAACTCTTGTAAAGGCTTTTGCTTGAAACTCGCCGACATAAAATTCCGGCTTGATTGTGTCGCCTGCTTTGTAGTCAATTTGAACCGCTATCGGGTTGCCGTCATTGCCGGTTATCGGCGTGTCGGTATCGTCCACCAATTCAAGCCTTATTGCGCCGTCTTGCGTTACGGTGTTTTGAGTTGTTGTAGTCGGCTCATAATAAAGCCCGCAAATAAAGGTCGTGCCGCCGCTTATGTTTGGGTCGTCCTGTGGGTCTGTATCTTGCACAACGTAAGACTTTGTGTCTTTGTCTTCATAAACAGAACTTCCGCCCTTTACCCGAATATCACCAAAGTAAAGTTTAGAACGCCCGAATTTTGAGTTTATAAGCTGGTCGCTGCCTAATACGGCGTGAATACCCTCGTTATGGTCTGTAAGCCCTTTTGACAAGTCCGCAACGCCTGAAAGGTTAGATATTCGCAAGGACTTGTCTAAAGATTGGATTTTGTTGCTTGTAAAAGTCCGCCCCTCAAAATCGGTAAAGGTTGTGTTTGATGTGCCGCCGGTTTGAGCGTCCGGCTCAACCTCTAATATTCCGCCGTTTTCCGTTACGGTTGCTTTTTTGAACTCAATAGAGTTAATTCCAATATGAACGTTGCTCTTGTCATCAGATACCGCAAGGCTGAACTCGTGGCTAATCTCATGAGGTATAAATTGCCAAGCATTCTCATTTTGCAAGGGGATAAAATAACCAAGATAGCCACTTTTACCGGAAATAGAGAAAGGTGTGCTTGAGCCTTGAATATTGTCGCCTGCTTTGGCTGTAAATGTCAAAGTGGGGTTTGTAATGCCAGAAGATAGCAAGGCTTCAACCATAATGATTTGACCGTCTGCAACAGATGGCAATTCTTGCGTTATTGTTTGGTTGTTTGTTGTAAATTGATAAGCCATATATAGGGTTGTGGATGAGAATTGAGGGTCGGAAAAATCAACCGCTGCTTGTTCTTCAAAGCGATTAGCTTCAAACAAGGCTTTGATTTGCTCTGCTGTTCTGCCTTGTCCGCTTGGTCTGTTTGCAAGGTCTTGATATGCTCCAGTCAATTTCATCTCACGGGAGAATAAAAGAGTATTGACGTTGCCCATGTCCGTATCAAGTTTTGTTTGCACTTGCTTTGTGTTGTCTAAAATTTGCTTGCCCATGTCGGTCTGAACAAGAAGACTGTCCAAATCTTCATTAGAAACATTGCTCAAATCAGCATTTGCCTTTGTGCCAATTGCTTGAGAGTTTTGTTGCAAAATCTTTCCGCTGTCGGTTGCTTGAAACTTCTCATCCAACTTGTCAAGGTCAACGTCTGCAAGGTCAGTTGTTAAACAATCCTTGACCGCTGAGCTGTCCAATCTGTCATCGGCTTTGAGGGTTTGGAGCTTATCTCTGATTTGCTCCGGTGTTTCATCGGCACCAATTCCCAAAGTGGAAAGTTTGTTTTTTAATGCCACATCATCAGCGTTTGAAAAATCCTTGTTTAGCTTTTTGGGGAGTTCGGCCACAAGGGTATTATATGCCGGCAGATTGTTAGGGGTTGATTGTGGGTTGTAGGCTTCGTTTTTAATGACCGTATAATCCATGGCAAGAGCGTATGAGGTGTTTGTATCCACAATCTTCAAAAATAGCTTGTGCGTGCCAAAAACAGTGGTCATCATCTCATTAAATTTGATTATGAGCGTGCCATCGCTTTCTATGGTGGCCGGAAAGTCTGATTTTGCTTGGTCGGTGTGGTAGGTTTGGGTTGTTCCGCCATTGTAAAGAACCGATAATTCTATCTCCGCACCAGTATCAATCTGGATATTTTTGCCGTCTTGTTGGATGGTTGCTTTAATGGCTGTATCCTCGGATCCTTGTACCAAGGTTTGAAAAAGTTTGTTGTTTAAGGATTGTGTTTGAAGAATGGTGTCAAATTGCCGAATTGGTATCATGATAAAAACCCCCTAAAAAATTTTTTATACTCAAATCTTAAAGGGTTTTATTCTTTATGTCTTAGCAGATAATTGGCATATTTTTGGCACAAAAAAAACGCCCATAAAGAGCGTTGTCAACAAAAAAATCATTTATCAAATTCAAGATTGGATTTCCGGAACATCTGGAGAGATTCTTTTAGTCTTCTTCCATAAGTCCAATATCCCATGTGGATGCTGTAATTCTCGGCAAGATAATCCATCGCCTCGTATCCCTCTTTGCGGTTCACAAGTGCAATTAATATCTCCTTGTAAGGTGTCGGAATTTTGTAATCGTTTATCTTTTTGATTGCGACTATTGGAGCCATTTCTTTTATGTGTATCTTTATCGCCCTGTTTTCTGGATTCATCTCTCTTGATCCTGATTACTGTGTTGCGGTTGACTTTTAGCTGTATGTTGTGCTTTCCGTTTCCACCAACATTTATTTCCTTTTTGGAAAGCAACGGAGCTTTTGTTTCTATGGTGGAGCGGTTCGCCATTTATTATTTTCCTTTTACAGAATTAATGTTGTTGTCTGAGTTCAAAAAATATGGGTCACTGTTAATTGAAACAGGTATTTCTTTCAACAACAAATAAACATTTCCGGCAACGGATAATGCTAATAAAATAGCCAATACCCATGTGGCAATAACCCATGGCTTGGCAACGACTTTAGATAGTGCGATAAGTTTCTCAAGTTCGTTCATTTTTTCCATCCCCCTTTGAAAAACTGATAAAAATTCACGCTGATTTTTACAATAAATGCTTTGTATCCATTTAAGCCGTCTTTCCGCCAAATGTCAACCAGAACTTTGGCTAGGAAGAGAGGATTCGAACCTCTATTATAAGAGCCAAAATCTTATGTCCTACCATTAGACGACTTCCTATTTAAGAATTTACTTCCGTTATATGGATTTTCGGCACGGATTTTATCTTTACTTTCAAGCCAAGCTTTTTTTAACTCTTCGACATTATCAGCACCACGAGCATTTGTCAACCATCCGCCCTTGATTATTTGATAGGCATTGACCGATATTTTTACAATCCAAGCCTTTACCGGATTTAATCCGTCTTGCTTCCAAAGGTCGACAAGCACGTCCGTGGCATAGGTTCGTGAATATTCCGACTTATGCAAGCAAAGCCAATCGTGGAAACAGCTTGCTCTTATGCCCTGCCGCAAGTCTTTGGTGGAGAATAAAAACGTGAATGGAGCTCTGGCCGTTACTCCGTCAAAAACATATCCACAAGGAATTTTTATGCCATCATATTCTAATTCCCTCATGGTCACATAATTTATGCCATAAACCGCAAAATCTAGCGTGTTTATTGCCGGATAACTTAATCTTGATCGCTCCATGTGATTTTCTCCAATTCCTCGGCAGTTTTTGCTTTGTCAATTTCTGCCTTGAGTGCAGTAGCTTTTTGGTGGCATGTGTTGGAGTGCATAGCCAAAGCAGAAACCATTCCGGCAAGCTGAGTTTTGTTCAAGCTGATGGTCGTGTTGTCTTGGCAAGTCCAAACAATCGCACTTTCTTCTGGAGCAAGAGCCATAGCTTGAGCTGCTGTTGAAATACGCAAACAGCTCACTTGGTCGCTGTCAAATATCTTTCCCATATACTCAAATCCACCTTGTTCTGCAGCGTCACGAGCTTGATTTATTTCTTCTCGTTTCTGGGTTTTTAGTTCGTCAAGCGTTATCGTTGGTAAACTTACAAGCTGATAATATCTTACTAATTCTTGTTCGGTATATGTTTCTTCTTCGTAATATGTCCCTCTTTCGGGTTCTGTTTTTTCAACTTGTCTTGTTTTTGTTACTTCCTCTAACCTATCTTCATAAAATGAAATTTTCGCATTGTTTTCATTAGCCCACTTTGCACGCTCAAAATATTCATTATCGTTTTTAAATATATCTCCAATATTATATGTCATTTTATGCCCCCTCTCCAATAGTTAGCCAAGAAAAATAGTCTTTATTTGCAAATCCATTTCTTAATGTTATATTTTGTTCATCTTCTGCATATCCGCTGTAAATACCTGTTATTGAAAAATCAAAACTATTTGAACGAACAGCCGGAAAAACTTTATAATTTGCATTTTTATAAGGTTGTGGCAAGGTTACATTTAAATTAGATTTCGCGTTAATTTCAACTCCGCCCCATTGTACTAATAAATTCCCAATTTTAGTATATTTTCTACTTATTCCGTCAAAAACAACATTACTAAGGTCTGCAAGTGCTGACACTTGTCTAACCCAACTTGTATTTGCAATTTGTGACGAATTATCGGATGTTGAAGGCGTATTTACTGTTGTTCTAGTATTTCCGTCTTGAGATAATATTACCCCTAACGGTTGCGCATATTTTGTCGCGCCATCTATTTTTCGTTGTGCTTGCAAATAAATACATATATCACCAACATTATTTATATATGAAGCTAACCCGCCTAAATCTATATTATTTTTATCTCTTATGCCTATAATATTTTCATTTATAGTTGAAGGAAAAGAATTTACATCATATCTTTCTGATTTAACCTTTAATTTTGCACTTCCTTGAAAAATATTTAAACCCGTAAACGTTTTATTACCCGCTATTGTTTCGTCTCCTGTTTTGCCAACTTTATTGTTAAGCTCTGTTTTAACAGCATTATTGCTAGGGTATTTTGTTGTGCTTGTGTCAATTGTCTGTGAAAGATTAGACTGTAGCTGATATGTTGACAAATCCGGATAAACTTCCCAAACATCTGCATTGGCGGTTGGTTCTTTTCCCTGGTTGTCAGATGTTGCTTGATATAAATTGCCGTCTTCTGCAAGGCAAAAACCGCCCTCTTTATACGTTGTGGTATTGTTCCAACGCATAACGCCATATTGCTCGGCTTCTTTAATGAGCATATCTTGCAAATAGGCATGTTGGTTAAAGTTTGCACTATCCACAATTTCTTTATACGCCCATGCTTTATCAATGGCTGTGGAGTTCAGCGCCTGATTGCGGTATGTTATGCCGGCAACCGGTGGCGTTGGAATTGTTGTTTGTGCGTTTTTTGCCCAAATCTCCGGCAATGTTGTGCTTCTGTTTTGTATTGCCATTTTTTAGCCCTTTCTTTCAATAACATCTCTGATTTTCATAGTTGCAGGATATGGTATATTTGATGTTTGGTCAACTTGGTCGTTATCAGCGACATAGGTCAAATAATTTCTGTCCGTTTTGCTAATAGATTCCGGAACAATCAAATCAACATCGCATTTGTCGGCATCCGAGAACGATACATAAATTTCCATAATCTCAAATATAATTCTCTGCAATTCTTCACGAGATGCAAATTTAACGTGGTTTTTGAGTGCTTTTCCCCATAAATATCGGCGATATGTGTCATCATTCACATTTTCAACAATAGCCTGCTCGGCATTTTGACACCATGCATGCCCTTTGTCTACGCAAGTTTCTATATTGTCCGGAGCAAACCAATATGTTGTATCATAATTGAAGAACGCCCTTTTTTGCCCCAAAATAAGCCCTATAAGGTCTAAGTCTTGCCCTTGTCCATAAAAAATAAAACTTCGCTTTTGTAGGTCAATTATAGCCTTGTATAGCTCTTGAATTTCTTCCATGTAGGCTTTGATGATTTTCATATATATCGGCGATGATGCATACTGATACAAAACCCTTGTCTTTGCTTGTGCATAAAGGCTTTTGTCTTCGTATTGAGAAAAATCAAGCTCCAAATTTTGAACGGTCATTTGTTTTTTCTCCTACACAACATCAACGTCAATATTTGCTTCCTTAAATACGGCAACTTCATTCCATGCAATCTCAATGTCGTTTTCGCTCGTTGATTGGCTATGCTTGCCGATTTTTAAGCTGTTTATCTTAAAACCGGGGACTTCATTAACCGGTGTATATAACCTTGTGCGAACAACATCAACACCGGGAGCAAATCCCTCGGTCGCCTGCAAATTATATTGTGCATAACTTATAATATTGTTCTTTATCTGGTCAATGGCTTCTTGTGTGGATGCCGGAAATAAAGAAGAATTTGTTACAGTTATGCTGATTTCAACATCAATCTCAACGTTTGTCGGACGGCTGAATTTGATTTTGTTTACTTGGCCTTGATTGTCGGTAACATCTACCGATGTTGTGCCAAAAAAGCTGTTGATATTTGCAGATTTTTTATCAATGGCTTGTGCTATATCTTCGTTGGTGCCGCCAACAACAACCGCAGCAACGCTCTTAGCTTCAATCCCTCGGCTGTCTGTGGTCATGCCGGTGTTTTGATATACACGAGCAAATTCCACACCGGGAACATTCAAAAGACCGGAATATATCGCATCAATTTGGCGATATGCGGTGTTTGATGTGGCTCTTTGCTGTTCAAGGTGTAATTCGTCATCTGTTTGCGGTTCTGCCCCAACAACCACAACGCCGGTGTTTTTAACATTTGTCCATCCGTATGTCGGTGTTTTAATCACAATAATTGTATTAACATTTGGGTTTAATGGACCTTTGGTTAATGCCGTGGCTGTTCCGGTTGCTTTTCCGGTTGAGCCGATGGTTATGGTTTGGTCTATGGAATATATAACCGAATTTGATGTATCAGAAATAAGCGAACCCTTTGGAATGGTGGCGTTTGCTAATCCGGAAACTTCAATATTTATCTGTGTATAACTTCCAAATTTTGCCAATAATCCGTTTAGTTGAATTAATCCTCGCAAAATTGCCCCTTTGGCTTTAAGAGGATCACGAACAGTTGAAGCCTGATAGGCTTGTTCCCAACATTCGGCAATGGCTTCTGCGACAATAAAATTAAATTGCATAAATAAGCTGTCATCACTTTCGTTTATAAACACCTTTTCGCCGGTTTTTTCATCGGTTATTTCGGTTATTCTGGCTTTTATGCTGTTATAAACATCTGCAATTCTTTTTGGCTTGAAGCCGGTATCTGTCATTCCAAATTCTGCCATTTTTATAAATCCTCGCTAATTGTAAAAAATTCGCCATTTACCTTAATTTCTGCAAATACGGAGCATTTTCCGCTTTTGCTATCAAAAATCAAATTTAATTTGCGTATTTCTTCCACGCCGGTCGTATTAAAAATTTCTTTACGCAACAAAAGATTAAATCTCTGCACATCCTTTTTTCCTAAAATTTCGGTATAATAAGGCATTCCGGCAGGGGTATAATTTATCCATTCGCCTTTTATGCGGCGGATGCGTGTTAATACCCTTTGTGCCACTTCATTACCGCCGTTTACATAATACATCTTTCCGTCTTTGGTGGCGATGTCATTTGTTTTATGATTTATCGCAAAATCAACGCTCATTATATTCTCCTATTCCGGCGGTTGTGTTGGTGTTGGACTTCCTGGACCGGGGTTATATTTGTGCGTGTGTCCTTTTAGGCTAATTCCGCCAGCGACAACATCGCCGCTTGTTGTTTGGTTGCCGGTATGCTCAATATCCCCAACAATCGTTATTTTGTTGTTTGCTATGGTTATACTAGCCGAACCCTGTTTTAATGTCAAACTGCTATTTGACAGACTAAACAAAGAACTTTTATCGGCATTGCGTATTTCTACCGCATCGGGGCTGTAATTTGGAATTTTTGCTTTTGTGATAATTCCCGGAAAGCACATAGCATCCGCTTCATCAAAACAACGAATGGTACAAGTTTCGGGAGTTGGTCCATCTGCCGGAGCGGATATTTCTCCGGTGATTAAAAAGTTGTCCAAGGCTCGTTCGGCAAACATAAGCGTGCATTTGTCGCCTATTCTATACGGCATTGTTGTTCCCATGCCTAAACCCTCGCTCCATGACAACGCCATAGGAATATTCGTAATTAACGGCCGATTGATGTAGCGAACTATTTTTGTGTTTGGATCAACAACTTTTATTTGTATGGCAGGGATTGCCGACACTGTTTGATTAGCATAATCCACGCTTTGAATAATGGCCGGTATGGAAGTATGAATATTTGCAACATTTCGGTCAAACTGCAAATTAAATTCAATTCCGGAATCTTTATTCCCACTATAATCCATTTATAACCCCACTGTAAAACATTGCAAACTCATATCCCAACTGTCTGACCTTGTATCTAGGTCAAAGTCGGCATTGTGGATCTTGTACGTTCCGTTCATGAGCGGATTAACCGAACTTATGACTTTTACCGAATTGGCAGGGGAGACACCCGGAACATACATCGCTTGGATGTCTACCCCTATTTGTGCTTGTGCTGGCCCAGAAAGCAATGGGGCAACTTTCTTTAACCTAGAAGCACCATCAAGCACAATCGTTTGGCTGAAGACTTTTTTGTCGCCCACAGCCTTAAAGTTTCCATTTTCAATAAACCAATTAAATCCGTATTGCTGCCCCAATTTATCCAATACGGCTCTTGCCGGTCCGCTTGCAACAATTCCGGAATATCCCGTTTGGCCATCAATGTTAATGTCATCCGGATTAATGTTTACGCCCTCAATTTCGGCAGCAACTTTTTTTAAAACCTCTTTTAATTCCACTTGTTGCTCAAAAGATTGAGAAACAACCGAACGCAATAGGTTGCTTTGTCCATCTAGTCCGTTCAAGTGAGTGATGATGTCGGCTCCGCTTTTTTCTACCACTACCGACAAAACACCGCCGGAGAATAACAGTTCTTTTTTTTGCCCCCTATAACCGGCATAGACTTTTACGCTCAATTGACTTTGGCAAATGGAGTTTCTTGTTTCTCGGCTCAAATTCCAAATTGAAATGGTGCTTGAGTTTGGCACGCCGAGCATAGTCTTTGACACTTTGGCTCTTACTCGCAATGTGTTTGGCGTTCCGTCTGATAAAATGCGAACAAGCGGATTTTTCCCCTCATTATTTTCCCAATCTTTGAGCGGCCCGAATATAACCTCTATTTCTCGGCAAAAATCTGTCATAGCATAATATCCTCATATGATGCCGGCACTTCTTCGCCCTTTGCGTAATAAATTAAAAATGCGGTTGTTCCAAGGCTATCGGGTGTGTCGTTGTTTCCGCCGTCTGTGGTTTGAATTTGGAATGCTTGCTCGTCAAACTCAATGCATAATCCTTTAACCAAATTATCCACACCCGGAACAAGGTTTATTCCGGTCAAAATCGGATTGTCGTTTATGTCATAAACATCCATTAACCAACAGTTTGTTTTTGGCAAATAATAGGTTTCTATGATATAATCCTTTCCGCCAAGGTTGTATGTGGCTCTGCGTGATCCGTCATTGGTAAGTGGCACAATAAAAGGCATCTGCAAATCTCCTAATCAAAAAAGCCCGATAGCGTGCTTTTTAGGTTTCCGCTCATTTCCTGCACTTGCTGTTTTCCGGCGTTTACTTTATCGGTTAAAGATTTCCCAATTCCGCCAATTGAGGATACTGTTTCCGGCGTTTTTATGACTTGCAAACTTGAAAAATTTAATTGTTCAAAATCGCAAGCAATTTGCAACGCTCCTTTATATGGTGCTGAGTGAAGCATGCGGACGTTTGAAATCATCATATTTGTGTAGGAATAATGCTCGGTTGTTACCGTAACAAGTTCTTGCGTTTGGCTAATGTTATCAAGCTTGTCAAATATCTCTTGGCTTCGGCTTTCAAGCAAGCTTGTCCATCCGGTATTGGTTACGCCAAAATTTATGGATAAAACTCTCGGATGTATGATGACATGATCGGCAATAATTGCTCCGCTTTCAAGCGTGTTTTGTGTCACATCGTTTTTTCTGGTGTGATCTTCGGAGATTTTTATATCTGCTTTAATATCGCCGTATGTCGGAGAACTAATGAGAGCCTGCCCAAATAAAAAATTTGCAATCGTATTTAAGGATATTCCAACCATATCTTACCTCACAAATGGCGTAAATTGTCCGGGTGTATTTGTCTGAGCGGTGCTAATGTATGGTGTCAATACGTTCATTACCTCTTGTGCGTTCGCTCCGGTCATAATGGTTATTTGCGGTGCATTATTAATTGTCGTTTGCTGTGGAACTGCGGATTGAACCTTTTCGCTCATGATTTGTTGTTGATTGTTTGGTGTTTGGAGCATAGAAGACATTTCGGACAAGGTATCAAATAAATTTACCGCAGATTGTTTCTGGTTATCCACAGTTTTTTTATTTCCGCTTTTTTGAAGATTTTCGCTAAACTCTGATGTTGTTTCCGGTTCAAACCATGATTTAAGTTCTGCAAAAGATTTACCAATTTCTTGGGGCATGGTGGCGGCTCCGGCTATGGCTGCTTTCCACCAACTTTCTTGTTTCCATCTTTCTGCCCAATTATCCCACTTATCCAAAAGTTTGCCAAGGGCGGATTCTCCATTCATGCACCAGATCACAAAATCTTCAATAGCCAAAGCAGCAACGGTGAATGCCGTTCCGACTAATGCAAGTTTTGCAACCATCGGCGTGAATATAATTAACAAACCAAGCAATGCCCCTCGCAAAGTTCCGCTGATTAAAGAAGTCAAATTAAATTGGTCATTAAATTCGCCTAAATCCGGCAAAAATCCTCTTATGTTTTTGATGAATATTCCGAGAATGTCGGTTGTTCCGGTTAGGCCATCTCCAATACCTTTTACGGTTTTTTCTAACCCCTGCTTCAAAAGATATGAATTTGCCACAATCCAATCTTTTATGGATGATACAACATTGGTTAAACCGGGAGCAACTGACAAGGCTACCGTTCGGCCCACACCTTTAAACGCAAACTCAAGAGCGTTGAGCGATTTCTTAAACTCTGCCCCTCTTTGTAATGCTTCTTCTGGAATAACCGCTCCGAGAGCGTTTGCTTCTTTTCGCAAATCCTCAAGGGCTAGTTTTCCGTTTTTTATCAAAACAAGCGTGTCATTGCTTAATCCAAGGCGGTTCGCCCATTGCAACGCTCTTTGCTCGTTCATGCTGTTTAATTTATCGGCAATATCGCCAAGCAATGCATCGGCGGATTTCATTTTTCCGGATGCATCTCTGATGCCGATGCCCATCATGAACAAGGCTTCGTTAAACTCTCCGGGGATTGGCGATGACATAGTTTCCATTAACATTTGTAAATCAGACGTTACGGAATCCGCAGAAACGCCAACACTCTCGGCAGCGTATTTATATTCTTGCAGTGTCTTTGTGGCGATGCCGGTTGTTTTGCTCAAATTGGTTAATTGAACAGCTTCATCAGATACGGATTTAATGGTCATGGCAATAGCTGTGCCGGTGGCTGTTGCTGTTGCTGCAACGGCTTGCATTCCGGATCTTAAATCCTCAAGACCTTTTTTGAATGTTTCAAAGGCGGCTTTGGATTGGTCGCTTAGTTTGAAACTTAAAAGTTGGACAAGTTCGTTAGCTATTGCCATTTATTATTCCCCTCTTGATTGGCTGTCTAAATAATCAAGCCAATTATCTATTTTTTTTGCAATATAAAATGTTTTAACATCGCTTGTCTTGGTTAAATAATCAAGACTAATTAACCCACGTCTAATTGGTCCGGAGATAAAGCTGATGGCTCGATATCCGTCTGGGATGTCGATAATTTTGCCACCATTGATTTCAAGCCTACTACTGCTGTATTCAGCGTAGCAGGCAATTGTTCCCCCAACAGTTCAACCATTGCGGCAACAATAACCAACCAAAACTCATGGCAATTTTCTGGCTTTGAAAACCACTCTTGAATAACAATTTCATTGTCTAAGCGGACATTCTCCGGTGTGACTACTCTTTGCAAAATTTTATTAATGATTTTTTGCGTTTCTTCCGGTTTAATGGAATTAAAAAGAGCAATAAAATCGGTATCATTAACCTTTTTATCTTTTTCGGTCACGATCTTTGTTAATCCGGCAAGGAGACCGCCAAACTGACTTAAAAATTCTAAGTGATACATGGCGGTATCCATAACCGAATAACTCTCAACCTTATAAACGTGGTTGTTAATTGTAATTTTTGAAAAATCCCCCATTTTTTTCTCCTATGATTTTTCGTTAATTAATTAAATAATCTGTGCCAACAAAGGTATAAGTAATTCCGCCTTGCTTTTTGTCGCCTGTGCTTAATGCGGACGGATTGCTTACCATGGCGTTTGATACCGTCACAAGCATATTTGCTCCGGTTCTTACCACCAATACAGAAGTTACGCCGGTTCTTTGTTGCAATGTCTTTGCGGTTTCAAGAGTTGATATTGATTGAGATGTTTCTCGCAAAACAAGTGATACTCTGATACCTTGGTCTGTGGCTTGGTTTAATCCGCCGCCATCTGCACCCTCGGTAATATCAACTTCACCGCCGACACGTTCAATGGTGAGCGATGCTCCGTCCATCAAACCTTTTAGATCAATACCGTTAAATGTAGCCGATATATTTCTCTGGTTATAAATTTGTTTTACCATCGGTTTATCTCCTATTCAACAACAGTAATGTTTAAAGCAATTGTTCGCATTGAACCGCTATCATTTACGATGACCTGAATAGGTGTGCCAATACCGGCTTTGCGTTGTGCCGATGTGGTTTCGTAAATTTCTTGCGGGATAATTTGAACTGCCGGAACAAGAGACAATCCGTTTTCTGAATTTACATCTTGTTCTTCTCGGTCGGCAAATGATCCGTTTTTCGTGTATTTTGTGCCAATTTTAGAAACGGCAGAAATAAGCAGGTTTTGACCTTTTGGGGTGTATGAAACTTTTTTATTTCTCAAAAATACATTAAGTGTTTCAATTTCTAATTCAGAAATAAAGTTACAGATATTTACCCAACTATCTGTTCTCCATTTAATTGAAGATTGATCGCCGTTGCGGACAACCTTAAATCCGGTATCGCCAACATATAAAATGGTGTTGCAACGCTTGTTTTCAAGAACTGTCCAATTTGCTTCAACATCTGGCAAATTAACGGCTTCAATGCCAATGTCTTTAAACTTGCCATCAATAACCTGATCGTCTAAGCTGTAATTTACGGACAAAAATTCTGCCAAATATGCGACATCCGGATATACTTGTGCGTTGTCATCATAAAATGTAGATGTGTTTTCAATGCCTTTGGAGTTGCAATATGCAACAATATTGTCTTTATCCACTGCGGAATATGCGGTCGGATTGTTGGATACCAAAGAGCAAACGGCACGATATGAACGAGCATTTACCCAATCGGCAAAGTCTTTTTGTTCCTGCTTATCTCTGTATCCGCTGTCTAATGCAAAACCAAAGATATTAACGCCGATTTTTGAAGCGTATTTCATGCATTCGTTAATTTCTTCAAGGAATGTTCCGTGTTTGTATCCGTCTGCAATAGTTGCACCGGTATCTTGTGTCAAGCCTAACATGGCAGATACGTCTGTGCCGTCACTTCCTGCTGTTGCATAAGTAATTTTAGAAGATTCCCCTTGAGTGGCTGATTTAATAAGCAACTGGCCATTGTATTCACTTGCAACAAACGCACCGCCTGCGGCTCCGTTTAATACGCCAACAACATCTTCTATATTTGTGGTAGATTGGAAGTCCAAGCCTGTAATATCTTTTTCTGATCCATCAACCGTAATTTTGAACGCACCATCAGACACGGCTTTTAATTCCGCCAATTTTACCGATGCAGACAATGCATAGGCGGCTTGGTCTGCATCAAAGATTGCAGATACTGCCATTCTTGTCGGTTTGTTTGTTTTAGAAAAAAATGCATTACCTGCCCAATAAATGCTATCGCCGGCCGTGCATAGTTTTTGGAAAGCATCCCATGTGGATGCCAATTTTACTCTTTCGCCATGCAAAAAGTTTGTCTTGTTTGAAAACAAACTAAGCAAGGTCATATCTCTTGCAGCCGCTCCGCTTGCCTTGGAAAGGCTGAATTGAATGTCATATGAAATTGGTAATTGAGACATCTTATTCTCCTACTACTTTGTTTTTGTTAATTTCAAGCAAAAATCTATCATCATTATTCCTGCTTTCCACGGTTATGTCAACCTTATCAAAACTGTCTACTTCTGATATAGGTTGCTTGTCTTGCCAAAGGGCATTCATATAAACGGTAACGGTTGCCCTTGGTTGTGTCGCTCCCATAAACGGCGTGGATATATCTTGCACGCTATCATGGCCGCCCAACCCCATATATTCCCACAAAGGGGCGTTTTTAAATTTTTGCTCAATATCTGGATCATTTATCGCACCATAAAAACGCTCATCATGTTTTAGCTTGGCAATAAATGATTTGAGTTTGTCCATAGCCCCTTTGCCATATGCCTGAATTTCAAACTCCATAATGGTTTCTTGAATTTCGTTATAAAGCATATTGTCATCAACGTCTATATTTTCTTCGCTGATGTCGTATTGATATGGTTCATCATCTTTTAATCTAACGGTGCAATATTGATTTGCCGGTTGTGGCCCTTGCGATGGCCACAATATTGTTTCCCATCCGGTGGCTAGTTTAACCGCCGCCCGAATAAGCTCTTTTGCTTCCTCTGTTGTTACTGTTTTAACCATTGCCGATGTCCTTATACTTGATTGCATAATAACTGCGGAAATTTGAATTTTTAGCGGTTTTCGGGTTTCTTTTTACAATAAACTCTTTGCCGTCAATAACAAGGTATGTCTGCTTGTTTTCAATATTGGCGTTGTTCTGATCCATGATGAAGAACTCATCATAGTCTTTGGCAAACATAATGCTATATGCTTCGTCTACCAAATTGCCCTCGCTCAAAATTTCAAGTATTTCTTCCTCGACATCAAGCAAAATGGCTTCATCAATGGTGCGTTCGTTTTCCTTTGTCATAACCCATTCGCCCCGGACGTATTGCCCCACCATCTCGTAGGCGGTAAAGCTCTCCGGACAAGCAAATTCTGCTAACGTTTGGCTAAAATCAAAAGGAAGTATCGACATGGTTATTTTAATCCCTCAATGATGGCATCATAGTCTTGCATGGTCAAAAATGAGTGTGGCTCTCCGCTCTCCTCATAGCCTTGCAAAATTCTGTTGATATTTTCGGTTATGACGTGCAAATCAACGTCATCTTTGGCTTCTTCTCTGGCAAACTCTAAAAGGCGGATGAACAACGGCACGTCTAAATGCACGCCGTCTATGCCTTTCATGGAGTTTTTTACCCGAATTGTTTTTGAGAAATCACGCATCATTATTTTGCCCTTATTTTGCTTCTCATATCAGGTAGCAAAGATACTTCTTGCCCTCCTGGGGATTTAAATGCTCTTAATCTTCCATTCACATTATGAACTGCATATTTTGTTCCATTTTTAGATATATAATAACACCAACTGCCACTATTTAACTCAATTTGTGACAGCGTTGCTCCCTCTCTGGTTTGAATATATCCAGTAGCATTACCCACCATTAAACTTTTGCTAAAATCACGCATCATTGGCTCCTACATAGGTTTAATTTTTCTAATCTCGCCATTCCAATTTCTATCGTTTTTAAGTTTTTCTATTGCTTTTCTCTTTGCCTCTTGTTCATTATCTGCATCTACAGATTCAAGAATTGTTGAATATGGCTTGCCGGTTCCTCCGGCTTCAATGTACCATTTTCTATTCCCAACTCTCAAGCTCTTGCTAAAATCTCTCATTTTATTTCTCCCATAAATGTTGTTTTTCTCAAGTTTACCCCACAAAAAATACAAAGTCAAAAGGACTATTTTTTCTTTTTGCGGACAACGTAGGTTGCTGCGTTGGCCATTGCTCCGGTATCCACAAGCGGATTGTTGCTCTTTTTGCCCTCAACCTTGAACAATTTACCGCTTTTTTTGTTGTGCATCCATCCGCCATTGATGGTTATGGGTGCGTTTGCCGGTGTTTTTAGGTCAACAATCGCTTTTTTTATCTCGGTTGCTCCAATCTGTCCGGCATTCTCTAACGCTTCCACAGCGTCCAATTTTCCGTTTACAACCTCATTATAAAGGTCAGGAGCGATTTTGTTCCACCGCTCCTTGGCTTTTTTTCCTGATGGGGTCATGAAATCACGGGCAGGAGAATTATATGTTCCATAATTATTCCAGAGTGCCACGTCTATGATGCTGGCCCCGTTGTCATAGTGTGGCGTGTTTAGGTTTTTATCGCCTTTCGGAAATCCGGCAGCTGCTTCTATCTCGGTAAGTTTTACCGCTTTGGCCATGACCTTATCAAGCCAATCGGGATTGTTTTCTTTGTTTATTTTTGCCGACATAGAAACAGCTGCCATTTTATCCTCGGCAACAGTAATTTTCGCCACTTATCACAACATAGCCGGCCGGCATTACCATGTTCATTAATGATAAAAACTCCAAGCCGTAGCTTGTGCGTGCGTAGTCTGCTTGCATCGGGTCATCTGATGAAACCATCGCACTGTGGCTATATGAATTTGATAGGCTTGCGTTGCTCGCACTTTGCGAGTTAACCAAGCCCGGATTAATTGAATTCTTTTTGTTAGCTTTTAATGCCTTGCTAATGTTATATTCCAAGGCAAGGCGATGAGCAGTCCACAAGAACAGAGCTTCATTACGCACATCTCCCCAAGACGTATCGCTTAGGACTTTGTCGCCCAGATTTCCCTTAAATTCAACAGTTGATTGCGGGATGTCGGAAAACTCGGGATATACGGCAATAAATTGTGCATAATCAAAACTCATGTTCTTGCTTCCTACTTTTGGTTAATTAATCCAATGTAATTGAACCGGCGGCTTCTTTCTTGGTTACTTCCGCAGATACAGAGCGACCGTCTTCATGCTTTTCAACCGGATTTGTTAATTCGGCCGGCGCATTATCCGGGGTAACGGAGATTTCTCTGCTCGCTTCCTCTTGTGCATCTGCTTGGTAATTACACCGCAAAAGCCCTTTATCAAGCCATATTTTAATCATGTCGTTTTTCTGCAATGCTTGAAAAACAGTTTTATCCACAGATTTTAATTCTTTCGGATAAATCATAATTTTATGAGCACCCTCGTTTAAGAGCATCGGGTTTGTGGTTGTGTTGGTCAAAACCACAGTGCCGGTTGCTGCGACAATGTTCTTTGCGGTTTGGTTTGCGGGAGCCGCTTTTGGTGCGGCGGCTCCGTTATTTTGTTTTTTTTGAAAAGCCATATTGGTATCTCCCCATTGAATTAATTTATTAGATGCCATCTACATATAATGTAGACAACGGCTGACGGATTACATAAGAACCATGCTTCTGTTCCGAATAGAACTCTGCGCCCAGCGGAACCGGAACTGGTGCCTGCAAGGTGTAGCCCATCGGGAACGGCAAAGCCTGATTGCGTTTGCTTCTGTCCTGCAAAATCATGCGCCCTTTGTCGCCGGAAGCGTTTGCGTTCTTCAGGTAACGGATAGGAATGATTTCGAGTTCTTTTCCGCGCTGATTTGTGTAGATGTTGTATTTCTTCACATAATCCAAAGCAGATTGGAACACAGCGGCAGAAGCTCCCAAGGTGTACGGAGTGGTCGCCAAGAGGTTGAACTGCTCTAACGGCAAGAATACCGTGTTGGGCAGGAACACGCCTCTGGAGTTGGTCCATACAGCCGCCAAGCCGTCATTGATATCTTTTACCATTTCGGCAGCGGTTTTTTTACTCCAATCAGTATCACCGGCAGCACCGCTTACTGCAGTTGATGTGGTTACGCCGGGGAAGTTCATAAAGCCTTTGAA
>UMIC01013266.1_pt1 | contig 42991 bp, 50 predicted proteins | sample 1965681 | NCBI WGS metagenome assembly UMIC01 (sample SAMEA4836114, study PRJEB28245) | human gut metagenome | biome: gut microbiome; material: fecal sample | place: Denmark | collected 2008
AAAAAAATAGAATGAGTTGTAATATAGAATTTATACTTATTATACTTATAAATTAAAATATAATTATTCCAGATTAGATAAACCGTATATTTTAAGGGATTTTTATTGTTTCGTTTATCTCGAACTGCGAGAATGCCTAACTAATTGATTTCCAATGCCTTTTTGAGAAACAAAAAACAATGCATTGTTTCCTGAAAAATTTTTTCCTATAAATTTTCTGTGCGAGAATTTACATATATAGAATTGTTTATGTATTTTTGCGCTATAAATATAAATCACCATAGAATTTCTAACATGATAAACATTGACGGCATACAGGTAGATATTACTACAAGCATAGACAGCTTATTAAATGAATGGGCTGTCTTTACTGTAGAGTTTGAATTTGATAATAGGCTCATAGTCTGTCATACTTTCAATCAATCAGTGTATAGAGGAGTAAAAAGTCTAATCAGACAAATTCTAAGTATAAACGCAAAGAGTATAGAGCTAAGACAAGCTTTATTAAACAGCGAATACATAACTGTTAATATAGAAAAGTATAATCTTACAAATGAGTTGGAAGTACTTGCTTACAAATATGAATTGATAAAGGCGAATAGAACATATCTGCCTTATGGCTATAATACTCTTATAAAAGCTGGTAATGCTCTTGAACAGAATTATGCTAATATATTATTACAAGAGCTTATAGGCGAAATAGACAAAAATGCTACATGCCCATCAAACAGTATTTATAACACTCATAAAAGAGGGCGACTTCCAAAGTCTGTACGCTGTTATGATAGAAATACAGGTTTGTTTATAAGCGAATACGCTTCTATAAAAGATGCTGCTGAAGAAACAGGTATTTGCGCAAGTAATATATCCATGTGCTGTAACGGCCATATAAAATCAGCAGGAAGATATATATGGTCTTATATTTATCAGCCAATAGTCGATATTTCTAAATCTAAAGATAGGCGCTTTAGAGAAGCTCAATCGCCATCAGAACCCGAACCCGAACTGATAGAAAGACAAAAGGAATTTATTGCAAAAAATCAACATCAATATGAAAACAGATAAAATAGCACAGAAATTAGCGGATATATTGCCAAACAGGCCAATGGTTCCTGGAATGTCTAATCCAGATACATCCAAACTTGTAAAACAAGAGGCCACGCGCATCAAATCAAAACAAGATGCAAAAGAATTGGCTCATATTAAGTATCTTGAAAAGCAGAAGCTTAAAAATCTTCAAGCCAAACAAGAAAAACGTCAATCGCTAGCAGAAGAACTCGGCATAGAAGAAATACCAGATGGCCAAACTGAGCTCCAAGCCAAACGTATTGCAGAGCAGCAAAAACGAGTTGAGGCTATTGAGGCTATTGAGGCCCAGACTGTAGAGCCACTTAAAGCAACTGAGTTAGCAGAACGCCATGACTCGGGCAGAGGTTCATATTCATCAGCTATACGCTCAGCACTTCAGTTACAAGGAGCATCAAGGCCTGAAATGACAAAGCTTCTTACTAGCCTTAATATCAATTTAAGTATTCAGCTTACAAAGCAGGACACGGCTAATTTATTGGCTTGTCTGTTAACGTGTAATAAGACACAACTTGCAGCTCTATATAATAATAAGAAAATACCTATTGTCATAAAGACTGTTATAAAGCGCCTTATTGAAGACGAAAAGCTAGGTAACATTGAAACTATAGAAAAATTATGGGATAGAATATTTGGAAAAGGACCTATGCAACTTAACCTACCAGAAGGACAGCAGCTGCAAACTGGAATAATACCAAATCAACCGGTATCCAGAGAAGCTTATATCTTGATACGTGATACTTTAATTAAATAATAAAAACTTAAAAGGATATGGCACTAACAGACAGCAATTTTGTAGCTTTGAAAAAGAAAGAATATGCTCTTTCGCACGAGTACTTATTATCTATATTAGACTATAATCCGGAAACCGGCATATTTAGATGGAAATATGCAAGTAGTAAACGAAGAGATAGCCCTAATGTAGGAGATATAGCTGGTATTACTATAGACTATAAAGGATATTCTAATATAGTAATAGGCCAAAATGTATATAAAGCGCATAGGTTGGCATGGTTTTATCAATATGGAAAATGGCCAGATGATAATAAAGAAATTGACCATATAGATGGCAATACCCTTAATAATAGAATTGACAACTTACGCCTTGCATCTAGTATACAAAACAGCAGAAACCGTAAAATGCACACAAATAATACGTCAGGCCATACAGGAGTTTATTGGCATAAAAGACGACAAAAGTGGATAGCAGCAATAGGGAATGGTAAAAGAAAAAACGGAAGAGCCCTGTATGATTGCTTAGGCTATTTTAACACATTCGAAGAAGCGGTAGCTGCAAGAAAAGCAGCAGAAATAAAGTATAACTATACACAGCCTAAGAAATAAATATGGACTCACTAAAAACAATGCAAGAAAGGGCCCTAAATGCTACTAAGCCCGGAACTGTAAATCCTAAAGAACTTCTTCAGGTTGAATTACTATCTTCTTTTGAGAAGTATACAAAGTGTATGTTTAAGGCGCAATACCATAGAAGTTTTATAGTTGCAGAACACCATAAGAAAATGTTTGAAGTATTACAGGATGTTGTAGATGGTAAGTGTAAGCGACTTATTATCAATATAGCTCCACGCTATGGTAAAACTGAACTTGTTATCAAATCATTTATATCATGGTGTTTTGCGCTAAATCCAAAGTGCCGATTTTTGCATCTATCTTATTCAGATATACTCGTGAATGACAATTCTGAAACAATCAGAAACATCATGCAAGAAGAGCTTTATAAGACTCTTTTTCCTAACTCTGCTCTTGCATCTGAAAAAGGATCAGCTAAAAGATGGAAAACTAAAGCTGGAGGAGAACTTTATGCCGTGTCAACCCAAGGCCAAGTCACTGGATTTGGTGCAGGAGCGGTAGACGAGGTACCAGATATTGATAAAATGGATGGAGGCAATGATATATTCACGTTTGACGACCATACGAATGAAATACTTGATATGATAGGAGCTACGATAAACATTTTCCAAGGCGCGATTGTAATCGATGACCCAATTAAACCAGAAGATGCTGAGTCAGATATTGTCCGCGAGCGTATTAACATGCGATTTGAGAACACAATTCGTAACCGTACTAACTCGCGTAACACTCCAATCATTATAATAATGCAAAGGCTACATGAACATGACCTTTGTGGCTATTTGCAAGAGATAGAGCCAGACGAATGGACTGTTTTATCACTTCCAGTTATACAAGTAGACCCAGAAACTGGAGAAGAACACGCACTTTGGCCAATGAAGCATACACTCGAAGAGCTTTATAAGATGCGTGAGATAAATCCGCTTGTATTCGATACACAGTACATGCAGGACCCAACACCAAAAGAAGGTCTTATGTATGAAGAATTTAGAACTTATAAGATAGAAGAGCTTCCAACAGGCACAAAAGCACTTCAAAAGTGGAATTATACTGATACGGCTGACACAGGAGCTGATGATTTATGCTCAATTTGCTTTATAAATACACCTGAATACTGCTATATAACTGATATTTTGTTTACAGATGCACCTATGGAGGTCACAGAGCCAAAACAGGCTGAAATGTTGACCAAAAATGGCACGGTTGAGGCCTTAATTGAGTCAAATAATGGAGGCCGCGGCTATTCACGTAATGTAAAGCGCATATTAAGAGTTGATTTGCGTAATTTCAGGTGCGCTATTAAAACATTTACACAGACAGAGAACAAAAAGGCACGTATTTATACAGCTTCTGCTAATGTTCAAAGTGATATTTTGTTTCCAGAAGGCTGGGAGAGGAAATGGCCTAAGTTTTATAAGGCTCTTATGTCATATCGTAAAGATAATAAGAAAAGAAACCAGCATGATGATGCCCCGGATTGCTTAACAGGAGTATATGAAATGCATGCAAGAAAAGGTGGACGTAAAAAATTACACTTAAGAAACTAGGATATGGAAAAGAAATCTATTAACATACCTAATAGTATACAAATAGCGGGTCAAGAAATAACCGTTGAAATTGTAGAAAAACTTGGAACTAATTTAGGAGTATGCTGCTTGGCTCAATCATATATATACACATAGCTAAAAAATACATGTGCAATAATGAGGAGCAAGAACAAAGTGAAACCTCTCAAGAACAAACTTTTTGGCATGAATTAGTTCATTGTATTTTAGATGCCATGTGCGAAAATGACTTGTCAGCCAATGAAAAATTTGTATCTGTTTTTTTCTGGCTTTTTATATGAAACAATAAACGCGTCAGGCTATAAGATAATAAAAGATTAAATTCTCGCATTATTCTCGCATTCTATATACTTCTAAACATATATTTATGAATTAATCATAAGACAAGTATAAAAGCATTGCGAGAATAAAGCTAAAATATTTCAGTTTAAAAAATGTTAAAGCCAATACATTTTTATATCTAATTTATTATATTTGCTGTGCGAAGAATTTTATTCTACACAAAATTTCAAGTAAATTCGATGCAAGCTAAGGGTAGCTACAAAGATTAATTATTAACATTAAAACATAAATAAATTATGGGATTAAATTGCGGATGCCCTGCCGGTAATCATATCGCCGACCTTACGATTGCTGAATGCAAGGAGAGTATGGGGCAAATTCAAAAAGTTGCATTCCAGCGCATCTATAAGACAGCTGGAACGAAGAACCTTGTCGCTGACCCGGTTAATAGAGCATCGTTTTCTGCCTTGCTTTCTGCGACTGATGGTTCTAGGATGACAGTTTCTCCATATATTCAAGGACCTACTTCTGAGCCTGGTGCAGCTCGTACATTCGGTGGAGGTAACCAGACACTCGGAGGTATTGAGATTGTAATCGGTCGTGAGCCGACAACGTTCTCTGCCACTATCTATCAGGAAAGTCAGAAGACAATTGCACAGCTGAAACAGTATATGTGTGAAGAGATTGGTGTTTGGCTGATTGATGAAAATGGTAATATCGGCTGTTTGGTAGATAACAAGGCTAAGCCTATAACATACTCCCCAATTCCTATTAGTAAGTTCTTTGTTGGTGACAAGAAGCTTGGTGGTCTTGAAGAGCCGGACAGCAATACAATTGAATGGTCATTCCATCCTAACTGGAGTGATAACTTCTGTATCATCAAACGCGAAACATTGGGCTTCAATCCTCTTACAGAATGGGTTAATGTCGCCGCTTCTGCTGAAGTTTAAAACTTTCAGTTATGAGAAAGAAAAAAGAACAAACAGTAACATTAGTTGTGCCTGAGTACAATATGAGGCAGGAGTTTGGCATTCAGCATGCCGAACGTCTGCTTGATATGGGCACGGCTATAAATGGTGGATGGGAGTTACCGAAAGATAGCAATTATTATTACGACGAAGAAAATGGGCTTAGAGTTAAATCAGATAAAGCAAATTCTGCAAAAGCCGACTAAACGTCAGACTATTCAGAAAGCTGTAAACATGCAGCGTCGTCTTAGATTTCATACTGAGACGAATGTTGCTGTATCTGATATTAACCAACCTACTACCATATTCTTGGATTGGGTAAAGCATTTGCTTCCAAAAGATAAGTTCAACATATTCTTGCAGCTGTTCAAATTCCCGTTGCCAACTCCTGCTGTAGTTGAGGACGTCTATAGAGAGCTCGAAAGAGTTTTCTATAGCCGTAACTCATCTAGCTCATATCAGTTTACAGACTCAGAGCTTGCAGAAGACTGGGCCTTGTATCGTAAGAGCAATCTTAATGAGCCAGAGGTGTGGAAGACAACTGGATGGAAGAGAATGCAGGTATCGCCCAATAGTATTTTAGTAATTGACCTTCCTCAAGTACAAACTACATCACGCCCTGAGCCATATTTTTATTGGCTTGAGATTGATGCTGTAATTGATTACCAGACTTCTAAACTTGATGAAAATCAGTTTGAGTGGCTTATTTTCAAACAGCCGGAACACAGAATAGCTGTATTTGATGATACTTCTATAAGAGTATATCAGCTGAACGAGAAGAATGAAATTCAGTCACTTATTTCAGAGGCAAAGCACGATTTAGGATATTGCCCAGCTCGGTTCTTTTGGTCAACACAACTCAATGAGAAAAATAAAGACCTTAAGAAAAATCCAATTACAAAAGAGCTGTCAAATCTTGATTGGTATTTGTTCTTCTCTATTTCGAAGCAGCATTTAGACTTGTATGCACCTTATCCTATATATAGTGCGTATGAAGCTGATTGTAATTTTGAGAATAATGAGACTGGTGATTACTGCGATGGAGGTTTTCTACGCAATGCAAAAGGTGAGTATAAAATTCTCAATGATGGAACAGTTGAAAAGTGTCCTTGCTGTAGTGAAAAGCGCATAGCTGGTCCTGGTTCATTCTTAGAAGTTCCTATACCAAATCAGTCTGAAGGTGTCGCAGATATGCGTAGTCCTGTTCAGATAACCACTATCGATAAAGACTCACTTGATTATAATGTCAATGAGTGTGCAAGGCTTAAAAATGAGATTGTAATTTCTGTTGTTGGTTCAGGTGGTACTGTAAGTGAAAAAGAAGCCATCAATGAAACTCAGGTAACTGCTAACTTTGAAAGCAAAACCTCAGTTCTCAATGCCTTAAAGACCAACTTTGAATTGGCACAGAAATTTGTCGAAGATACTGTTTGCAAACTCAGGTATGGAGGTGCTTTCATATCATCTTCTGTAAACTGGGGTACAGAGTTTTACGTTTTCACAGTAACAGAGCTATATTCTAAGTACAAACAAGCAAAGGAGAATGGTGCGTCTAACTCAGAACTAGATGCTATATCGCAACAAATTCTTGAGGTTGAGTATCGCAATAATCTTTTGGTACTTCAGAGAATGCTGATTTTGAAACAGTTAGAGCCTTATCCGCATAAAACCTTGGATGAAGTGTTAAAACTGTATGAAAAAAAATTAATAGGTGAAAATCTGGTAAAACTTAAAATAAATTTTAGTACTTTAGTCGAAAAATTTGAACGTGAAAACATTAACATAATTGAGTTTGCTTCAAATAAGCCGTTAAGAGAAAAAATTGATATAATAACAAATAAACTTTTAGAGTATGTTACAGAAAATGACACTACAGGAACTGCAGAATAGCACTGTTGATGCACTTAAGCAGGCTCATGTTGCAGCTAAAGCCCATCAGGCTGACCTCCAGAAGCTTAAATCAAGCAAAGATAAGAGGTGGACAGAAGCAATACAAGAAGACCTTGATGCTACAGCCCTTTATATTGTAGATATTGAGGATGTTCTAGAAGAAAAAACTTTATCTGCCACCAGAGGTGAATATGAGCCAGAAGCTGGTACTGAAAAGCTTGTACATCTGTCGATTGTAAAAGGTCGCCGCTTTGATCCTATGACAGGAAAAGAAGAAAGCAAGCCATATACTCAATTATTTACATTTGCTGAGTGGCAACTTTTCAAAAAGAATTTCAAAGGTCTTGGTTATTCTATAATGAAAGTATTGCATGACCCATACGGAGAGGCAAAAGATTTTGTTGCAAAAGAAAATTAAAAACTTAAAATATCAAAGCTATGTTAACAATTGAGATGCTACGACAAAATTCAGCATTAGTTGGTCTCTCTGATGCTCAGCTTACAGCAATCGCTGAAATGTCAAAAAATGATGAAAATACGGTGATTGGTACTAAAATTGGTGCTTTGCATGGACAATATGATACTGATATTTTCAATGTCACTGGAATAAAAAAGAGAGATGGTGAAAAGAGCTATGATTATGCTAAGCGCGTACTCGGCGAATATAAAACAAAAGCTGAGTCTGTAAAAACAATACAAGCAGAGCTCGATGCAGCTAATACTAAAGTAACCGAGTTGCAGACAAAGCTCGAGAAAAATGCAGGAAATGAGGAGCTTACTCAGCAGCTTAAAGATGCTAAGGCTCAAGTTACTCAGCTTCAATCTAAGCTTAAAACTGAGCAAGATAACTACAAAACAAAAGAAGCTGAATTTAACAAGCAACTGAAAGATGTACACGTAGATTATGCTTTTCAAGCTGCTACTACAGGTCTTAAGTTCAAAGCTGGTATTACTGAGCCTATTCAGAAAACACTGCTTAATGCAGCAAAAGCTGAAATTTTGGCAAAGGGTACACCTGATTTTGTAGAAGATGGTCAAGGAGGTAAGAAACTTGTTATTCGAGGAGCTGATGGAAATATCCTTAACAACCCGAAAAACAATCTTAATCCTTATACTATTTCTGAGCTTGTTATGGAAACATCTTTGAAAGATGTAATTGATGCAGGTCGCAAACAAACAGGTGGCGGTACAGGAGGTTTTCAGGGACGAGGCGGTCAAGGAGGAACACTTGATTTGACTGGAGTAAGAACTCAGCTTGAAGCAGACAAAGTAATTGAAGCTCATCTTCTTGCAAACGGCTTAACTCGTGACTCTTCAGAGTTTGGAGAAAAGCTTACAGAAATAAGAAACGAAAACAATGTGGCAACTTTGCCGATAAGATAAAAAGGCACATCCTAAAAAGAAGAGAAATTAAAAAAATGCTATTAGGCGTAAAAGGGTAATGCACCATATAGCAAAATGTTTAACAAATTAAAAACTAAAAATTATGAGCTTAGTATTAACTCGTATTCAGAACACTCTTGCTAATTCCAGATTGGATAAGTATGAGTATCGTGCAAGTAGGTACGGCGCGCTCGATGCTTTTATGGTGCAGTCGAATGACCCTACAGGTATTTTAACCCCTGAGTTGAAAGAGAAGGCCCGTACTTCTATCGGTACTAAACTTCAAACTCCAGTAATTGACTATGATGCAGGTATTACTATTAGTGAAACTCGCTCTTTGAAAATTGTTGATAGTGAAAACACTTCTCGATTTGTTGACATTACATTTACTACCTATTCATGGGGCTTTACTATTGCTCCAGCAATGTACATGAACAATGAAATTGGTATTCAGCGCGACTTTGACGCTAAGTTGATGAAGTATGCATACGCTGTCGCAAAGAAACTTGATGAAGCCGCTTTGACTGCTTTAGCCACAGATAAAACTCAGATTCTTAAGAACGGGCTGTTGTATGATTTCTCAACTAAGTCGTTGAAAGCAAAGTGGACAGAGCGTGAGAACATATTTGGTGACCTTGAGGTACTTATGGGAGCAAATGACTTCTATGGCCAGTTGCATATCATTGGTGACCCTGGAGTTGAGAGCATCATGCGTAAATTGCAGCAGCATGGCCTGTATAATGATGTAAACAAGCAGAATGAGTTTGGCAACAAGATTGTCCACTTAACGAACAACATTGCAGCGGCTAGTGGTGAATACGCACAGGGTTATGCTGTAAATGCAGGTTCGCTTGGAATGTTGTTGCGCTATGAGCGCGATTGCTTGCTCGGAACTGTTTCAGGTGACGGCCATGAATGGGGTATTGCTACTTATCCTGTGATTAACATACCTGTTGGTACATACTTCTATGATTCTGTAGGAGATTATAGCGGTATTGCAGGAGAGGCTACTGCTGATATGACACGTACTCGCAAGGAGCATTACGGATTTGCAGTCGATGTAGCATTTATTACTGCTTATAACCACGATAGAACTACTTTGCCTAGTCCTATCTTGTCATTCAGCGTTTCTAGCAAAGATGCTGTTTATGCTAATCCTGTAGTTGTTATGAACACAAAAGACAATCCGGTTAATACTAAGGAGGCTTCTGTAAAAGCTGGAGGATGATAAACCGATAGCAAATCTTTGAGTTGTTATTAGCTTTGGTAGGAGGCACACTGAGCCACTAGGCGATAGTGGCCTCTTATTTTTCATTAAAAATTAAGAATTATGGTTAGAGCCAGCGATATACAAGAAAAACTGTTACATCTTATTGGGTGGGAGCAGAATTATGATACATCAGACTTAAAAATATCTGATGCTTTAACCGTGAGTGAAAGTGGCCTATATTTTCAACAAATTCATCCTTTGCTGACTTTGCAGAGTATGTCATGTATTGCTCCGGATTTTAAGAATATCACTTTTCCAGAATACAATTCTAAAAAGGAATATAGCAAAGGCAATGTGGTTGATTATCAAGGAACACAATATAAAGCGCTTCAAAAAGCACAAGGAAAACGGCCTGATATTGAGTCTGAGTATTGGGTTGAAACCAATTTATTTTCTGAATGGCTTGAGAGCAAAACAAAAGCAAGCATTCAAAAGGCTATTGCTAGATACTGCAATGAAAAAACGGTAGAAGGAACAAACGAGCCATTATGCGAAAGTCGTACTCTGTTTGATGGAACAGGTAGATTAGTAGATACTGTAAAGAATAAGAAAAATCTAGTTGGCTTTGAAATTATACCAGTACGAGCAAAAGGCGTAACCACGAAGATAAATAAAATATGCCTTCAGTTTACTAAGGCTGGAGAATATACTTTGTATCTTATGCATTCAAGTATGGATGCTCCAGTAAAGATTATAAAGCTTAATAAGATACGAGATAATAGCGCTGAATGGTTTACAGTCGATGACCTCTATTTGCCATATCAAAGTGAAGATAATGATGCAGGAGGAAGTTGGTATTTATGCTATTTTCAGTCCGAACTTCCAGAGGGAAGTCAAGCTATTAGAAAAAATAAAGACTGGTCAAAAGAGCCTTGCGGTTCATGCTCACGTAGAGAATTACTTGCTTGGATGGCATGGTCTAAGTATCTTGAAATTCATCCATTTTTTGTAAATGAAGAACTTGTAAATGCAGTTACTTTCAATGATGACTTTAATGAAGATTTTGCAAAGTGCCCACTTCATCTATGGGATGTTGAAAATAATCAATATACTTATGATAACAACTACGGATTAAATTTAGAAGTTACTGTAAGCTGTGATATTACAGATTTTATAATTGAACAGAGAATGATGTTCCAAGATGTCATAGCTAAGCAGGTAGCTGTAGATATGTTACGCGAATTTGCATATAACTCTAACGTAAGGACAAATAGGCATTCAATCAATGCTTCTCGACTTGATATATTATATGAAGTAGATGGTGACTCTTCTTCTATGAAAAAATCAGGTTTAAGTTATCAGTTAGATATGGCTTTCAAGGCCATTAAGCTAAGTACTTCTGGAATTGATAGAGTATGTTTGCCATGCCGAAACAACGGCATTAAATATAGAACTGTATAAGTATGGCTGTAAAACGATATAATGCAACGCTTCGCAATCTTGAATATCGCTTGAGAGCATTCAAAGATAGCTTGCCTATGCTATTGGAAGATATTGTCCGTGACAAAGAAGACGTAATAGTATCAGCTATAGCAGATGACCAGTTATATCGTCGTGGTATCAACGGTAGAGGTGAAAAGATAATGGATTATATGCCGTATAAGCCTAAAACCATACAAATAAAAAAGAAAAAAGGTCAGCCTACTACAAGGGTCACATTACGAGATACAGGCGCTTTTCATGAGTCTATGTTTGTAGTATTTGACTCAGAAGGTTTTTATGTGACTGCGAGTGATGAAAAAACACCTGAACTTATTGAGAAATATGGTGAAGAGATTTTTCGCTTAACAGATAAAAACTTTACAAGAATAATCCGCTCCCATATAAGAAAAGAGCTTGTTAAACGGTTAAAAAGAGCTATAAGACGATGAAAGAAAGTTCTGTACAAATAAGATATAAGGATAATCCTGTGTTACTTGATAAGGTATTGCAGGATATGCAAAAATCGCTTATGGAAAAGCTTAAGTGGCTTAATTGTGCATTTGGTAGAGCATATAGGCTTGTAGAACATAGGCCTGATGGCAATAAATTCATATATCCAGCGTCATACAACGGTAATGGAGAATATGTATCACTTTTGCCCAATGACAACTTTGGTAATTTTTCATGGTTTGATATACATGACCCGCAAAAAATCACTCAAGTAGTGCAATCTTTACCCCAGTATACTTTCAGCGGGGCCATTATATTTTGGTATGATTTAAGCAGTATCTACGATGATGAAACTGTGCTTCACACTGAAGAAATTAAAGATGAAATAATACGAGTACTGACGACACCTGGTATTATTACAACTACAGGTAAACTTGTTATCAATGATATATACGAGCGCTTTGAAAACATATACAAAGGGTACTCTATAGAAAAAATATATAACAATTATACTTATAAAGGAGAAGGTATACAAGATATTGATAAACAATTCTTCATGTACCCTTATGCAGGAATTAGAATTGAGTTCACTTTAACAACTAGAGAATTATGTCAACGGTATATTTTATAACAATGCTTTCGGCTTTAATATATATAGCCTTAGCAGCAGCATTTGCTATTTTGCTAATTGGAAAACTCGGTGCGCGCGATGAGATAATTACCAGAGCTCCTAAGCTTATTTCTCAATTATTCGATTGTGACTTTTGCTTAAGCTTTTGGACTTCGCTTATTCTCGCTATCATTCTCGCTATTTTCTTTAATGAAATGAGTATTATACTTATTCCTATCGTATCAACCCCTATAACACGAATTTTGATATGAAAAGCCTGCTTATAAATAAAAAAATTGTACGGGTTTATGATAGCATAGATGAAATGCCAATCATAAATTTTCAGAAGTACAATAAGTATTTGCTTATAGACTCTGGAATTGGCTCAGATGCGGATGATATTGATGCTCATATAGTAAAGATAGCAAAGTATATAAAATCAAATGATAATAGAAAGGCTTTGCAGGAATTGCAAAATATGCGGCAGAATATCTACATGGTAAACAGTGAAATATCGCCGAAGTATTTAGCTTTTGCTGCTCTTATACATAGTGTGGACGGAAAAGAAGTTAATGATTTGTCAGATGACGGGCTTAAAAAATTACTTCAGGACCTTAAAGAGATTAAGCATTCTAAAGTCATAGATTTTCTTTTGTGGCTTAAAAAAAAAGTCACAAGTGAACTAGAAATATACTTTCCAGGTGATTTTGTAAATCCAAAGGAAAAAGAAGCTTATGATAAGCTTAAAGCTAGAACACTTCTTGTATTAGACTCAGTTATAAATGACACAGATAACTCTGAACAGATAGAAACTATAGATATGATAATGCTTAATATGCATTCTCCAAAATCATACATAGGAAGTGAGTCCGTTGAGGTTAAATATGATAAGCAATTTGAAAGTACTTGTTTACTTATAGCTCAAAAAACAAGCATGGACGCTAAAAAGATGACAGTACTTCAATTCTATAATGCTGTTGATAATATAAAACAGCAATTAGAAGCAGAAAGCAAGAGTGTTAAACGGCATAAAAGGAAATAATTATGGCTGAAGATGATAAGATAAAATATAGCGATATAATTGAGCCGGATGACTCAATTGAAAAGCTTGTCAAGCAACTTGGCGAGCTCAATCAGTCATACGAGACGATGGTAAATGCTATCAGAGCAGGTGCAGATAGGATTGTACATTCTCTTAAGTCTGCTAGTGGAGCTACGAGTGATGGGCGTAAAGCTATCGATGAAGCAACAGCGTCTACGTCAAGACTTGAAAGAGCTCAGAATGAGCTTAAATTAGCTTTATCTGATACAGGTAAACAGATTGCTTGGCTTAAAGCACAAACTTCAGATGCTAATAGAGCAACTGTAGAACAGCAGCGTTATATCCAGCAGGCTATATCTTCTTATGACCGTCTTAAGTCTGACCTAAAGCAAACAGTTGAGCTATATAAGTCTTTAACTGCGGCTGAAAGAGCAGATAGCGCAATAGGGCAACAGCTACTCAATGATATTCTTAATTTGAAAAATCAGATTAAGGCCCTTGATGACCAAATGAAGCCTCATATCCAAACTCTGTCTGAAGTAGAAAAGGCAGAGCAAAGATTAGCTTATTTACAGTCAGATGAAGGTAAAAGATTACTTGAATTAAAAGCTAAAATTGCTGAGCTTACTTCTGCTAGAAAACAGCAGAAAACTACAGTAGACCCATTAGCTCAGGCTCAAGAGAAACTTGCCTATGCTCAGTCAGAAGAAAATCAGCAGCTTAAACTCTATTCAACCCAAATACGAGAAGCAAATCAGATTGCTCAATTACAGGCTACAATTGCTAATTCTGCAGAAGGTTCTTATAATAGACTTTCGGCTCAATATGCATTGAATAAAATACGGCTTAACCAAATGTCTGCAGCCGAAAGAGAAGCTGCTGACTCTGGTAAAAAACTTGAAGCTGAGACAAATGCAATTTATCAGCAGATGATAAAATTGCAAGAAGCAACAGGTAATTATAGATTATCTGTAGGTCATTACCAAAAAACATGGGATGGTTTAGGTATTTCTATTTCTCAAGTAGTACGAGAATTACCTGCTGCAGCTGTATCACTTAATACTTTTTTCTTAGGTATATCGAATAATATACCTACGGTGGTGGATGAAATTAAAAGACTAAGAAGACAAAATGAGCTATTAGCTGCAGAAGGAAAAGAGCAAATAAGCATAACAAGGTCCATTGTAAAATCGTTATTTAGTTTTAACACCGCCTTAGTAGTATTACTTACCGTACTTTCTATGTACGGTAAAGAAATTATCACATGGATTGATAAAACGTTAACAGGTAGAAATGCAGCTAAATCTTTTGAAGATGCTTTAGAGGACTTAAATGATGAGCTAGGAAAAGGGTCTGCAGGGTCTTATGGCCAGCAGATAGCAGTATTAAGAAGATTATCTGAAAATTGGAAAGATTTAGGGAATAATATAAAAGCACAAACACAGTGGATTAAAGATAATGAAAAAGAGTTCAGTAAATTAGGCATCGCCATTGATAGTATAAATGATGCCAATAATGCTTTTGTAGATAATACTGAATCTGTAGTGGCCGCATATAAAGCAAGAGCTAAAGCAGAAGCTGCGCTGAATGTTGCGTCCCAGCAATACCAAAAACTATTAGTTGCAGAAAATAAAGTTGAACTTGAAAAAGTGCGTGAGTACGGCTTTTTCGACGAAACTATAAATTACTTTAAAGCTTTATGGGGTGGCATTTCTGGGCCAGACTCCGATTTGTCACTTGAGACTAGATTAAAAAAGCAAAGGCAGAGAAATGTAGAAAGTTTACAAAAAAAAGCAGGTGCTTTTGGAAAAGAAGTTGAAATGGCTTTCAACGTATGGAAATTTTATGAAGACCAAGCAGATGCTCTATTTAAAGAAATTGGCTTAGAAGAATCTCACAAAAAAGATAAAAGAGGTCGTACACCAAGAGACGCTGATGACCGCCTAAATAACCTGGCATTAGCAGCCGAAAAAGCATATCAAAAGAGCCGTACAGAAATTGAGAGGGATGGAAATAAGAAGCGCAGAGCTGAAGCCTTTGCGTCATTCAATCAAGAAATAGCTGATTTAAACGATAAATATTCTAGAATCCAAAAAATACTGAATGGTCAAGACGAAAAATATAAAAAGCTTACAGAAAGCCAAAAAGAAACAGCTATCAAAGCACTAGATGATATAGAAAATGCTATAAAGAACAAGCAAAAAGGCTTAACTCTAAGTCTAGATTTGCTCAATATAGATGTAGAAATACAAAAAGCTGAACAGCTATTAGAGTTGTTAGAATTAGAAGGTGAAGTATCAAAAAAAGGTTCTTATGAGGAACTCAGCAATTCATTAAAGCGATTAGATGTAGAAAGACAAATAGCATTACTTAAGAATGCTCAGTTACCAGAAGCTAAAAGACAACCTACAAGCACTATAAATGCATCTTTTGATAAACAAAAGGCTATTACTGTTGGTAGTTTTAATATGTCAAGCTTCGATGAACAACAAGCTCTTGATGAAGCTGTATTTAATGAAGTTAAGCGCAGTGAAACTGAGATAACCCGATTTAAGCTTGAACAAGAAAAAGCTAGATGGCAAGAACAAATACGTTTAGCAGAAGCTGGTGGACTAGATTGGAGTCAAGCTCAAATAGATGCTGCTAAATCTACTGTAAAAGGAATAGACCGTGAATTATCTGAGCTTGATAACTTCATAATGAATATTGGCAAAAAAGGTTTAGGAGGTACTTTACTTGAAAAGCTTGGATTTAGCGATGACCAGATAGATGCTCTTGGAGATGCAGTTAATATAGTAATTGAACAACTTCAGTCTATAATGGATGCCGAAGTTCAATTAGCAGAACAAGCTGTAGAAGCTGCAGAAAAAAGAGTAGAAGCTGCACAGAGTGCTTACGATGCAGAAGTAGAAGCAAGAAATAATGGATATGCTAACAATGTAGCAACAGCTAAAAAAGAACTTGAACAAGAAAAGAAAAACCAGCAAGAAAAACAGAAAATGCTTGCTGCTGCTCAAAAGCGTCAAGAAAATCTTAATACTGTAACTCAAGCATCTTCACTTACTACTGCTTCTGCTAATTTATGGAGCTCATTCTCTTCAATACCTATCGTCGGCCCAGCCCTTGCATTGGCTGCTATTGCTACGATGTGGACCTCATTTGCTGTTGCGAAAGTTAAAGCTAAGCAGGTAACCGCAAGTCAATCAGAAGAATATGGTGAAGGTGGTCTTGAGTTCTTGGAAGGAGGTTCTCACGCATCAGGTAATGACATCGATTTGGGTGTAGAGAATAAAAAGAAGCGTCGTATGAAAGCTGAAGGTGGTGAGGCTCTTGCTATCATTAATAGGCAAAGAACAAGAAAATATCGTAAGATACTACCAGATGTAATAGATAGCTTCAACAAAGGAACATTCGAAGATAAGTATTTAAATGCATTTGGTAATTCTGATAGGCTAAATATTTCTCTTAATTCTAATAATAATATGGACCTCTCTAAAATTGAGGATGACGTACGAAGCATTAGAAAGCAGAATGAAACAAGGTATTATACTATGCCAGATGGAACTGTTATAATGCAACATAGAAATGTTAAACGCATAATTAAAAACTAAAAGACATGATACCTCCGAAATATAATTTCTATATAGGCAAATCGAGTACTACATATTTGTCACAAGATACTGATATAGATAGAAATGGAAATATTTATCATAACGCATCATCAGGAATATATGCATCACCTCATAAAAATAGTTTAGAGACCAGCAAACAGATATTTTTCAACTTAATATCTTATTACGGTTATAACGCTATTTTCTTTTATGATAAAAACCAGAATTTCATATCTTCTAAGACTTTAGCGGATGTAAATAATGAGATTATAACTCCGCCTTCTAATGCAAAATATTGGGCTGTACGATTTACTTCACTCGATACAAATTTTGTAGCAAAGAAAGATACCAATTTTATCTACTTTGTTGAAAGTGTAGAGCCACATTTTAAGGACTTAAATAAGAAATACGCCAAAGAGAGTGGGCAAGAATTTTTCCGTATTTCTATGGATGGTAAAATCAACCTGTTTGGCGATGCTTATGAAATTGTTAAGCAGTCAAGTCTTGAGGACCAACTCATATTTATTATTGATAAATATAATAGAACTTCTGAAAAATGGGTTGAGTACTATAAAGGTGAATTTAATAAAACTGATTGCAAGTTTGACCACGATAAAAAGAAATGTGAACTTAAAACTACAACAATAGATAACTATACAGAGGTCATGAATAAATATGAAAATACTTATGACCTTATAAAACTTGCTCCTGAAATATCAAAAATAAACTTGCATAAACGCTCACTCATGCAAGTTTATGTCCGTGGTGCCAATTCTATAACTAATTTCTTCGGTGGTACCTATTGGGAAGATGATGTGAATGAAAGCATAGATGACAATGCTGCGCTTATAAATAAATTCTATTTTTCCTATATAAAATCTGGTAATGAATTTTACATAGGAAATTCTAACGAAGCAGGTGTTAATGGCGTATATGCCGGAACTAATGGTTATTATAGCAACTGGAATGGCTATACTTGCTATTTAGAGAAAAATCCTGATGCTCAACCACCATTTACAGATGTAAGCTACTTTATTATGATAAAAAGAAATTCAGATAATAAAGTACTATATAAATCTGAAACAGCTGTTAATATCGATGATGAAACGCTGTTTTCAGAAGACCGAGATTACGCTAATGATAAACACTTAAGATATACCTCTAAACTAATAGATGTGGAAAATGCTAAAAACTCATGTACTATAAGTAATTTGTTTACATATAGAATATATAGGCGCTTACTTTGTGATGTAGATACTGTAGAAGACTCAGAAGGTGTTAAAAATACCTATGATTTACCATCAGATGATTTTGTCACTGATAATAGAAACTATAAAAAATGTATTGGCTTAAAAGGAGGTTTATTCTTTTGTACTTCTAGAGCAGTAGATGAGCCAACAAAATATGGTCTAAATGATTACGGACAGTATTTTACTGACCAGTTTATTCCTAGTAGTACAGGTTTAGGAAGACCTTTGCCTATTAGCAAAAATTCATGGGCAAATGCTTCACTGTGGTATGTATATGATATTTTTTATGACTATTTTGAAGAAAAATTAAGAAAACAGTATGTATTAAAAGATAGTTATTCTATTGGCGCGGCCATAAAGGCTATTCTCAAGAAAATAGACCCTACATTATCACATGAGCCAACTGCAAAATATAGCCAATTTTTATATGGCACAACTAATCCACTAGGATTAGCAAGATTTTATGTGTATATTACACAAAAAACCAATATATTAAAAGGTGATTATGACCAGCCTGCTCAGAAAGCTGAAACTTCACTCGAAGAGCTTATGAAAATGTTGCGTGATTGCTTTAGATGTTATTGGTATATAGAAGATAATAAATTTAAAATTGAGCACATATATTTCTTCATGAATGGTGGTAGTTATTCTGGCAAATCAAATTATCAGCTTGATTTTACAAAGCTCACAGACCAGTTTAATAAAAAACTATCGTCTTATTTTCAATCTAAAATAGAATATGATAAGTCAGACTTAAATCAGCGATACGAATTTGCCTGGATGGATGACGTAACAGACTTGTTTGGCGGTAATACTATTGATGTTAAATCTAACTATATTCAAAAAGATAAAACAGAAGAAATAAGTATAGGTCAGTTTTCATCTGATGTAGACTATATGCTATTCAATCCTTCAAATTTTTCTGAAGATGGTTTTGCTCTATTATGCCCAGTTAAAAATGGTTCTACTCTCGAATTGCCAATAATAACAGTAAACGGCCTTGTCGATGAAAACAAAGGCACTTATACTGCTATAGCTCAGAATTGGTATGCCTCATGGATATATTTGCAGAATTTTTATTTATGGGATATGCCAGCCTATAGCATAGAGTCTAATGTGCTTAATCATTTACAAGCGAGGGACATAAAAAAATGTATGAAACATACTATAGAATTTCCTACAGAAGAAGACCTAGACGAACTAGAACTTATTAAAACAGCATTTGGAAACGGCAAAATAGACGAAATATCTATCAGTTTAGACACTAGAATGGCTAAAGTAAATCTGCTTTACAGGCCGAAATAATGCTTATGTTAAATACGTTAGAAAATTTTTATATATTGCTTATAATCACTAAATTTACGGCATGAAGTTAGTAAATAATAACATATCGCCACTGCCTTTTTACGATAATATTGCTTTGCAAAATCATCATAAAGACTATGCATTTGGCCAGGTTTATCAGCTTATAACATATAGGAATATGTTATTGCCATTTCAAGTAGTTTTAGCCAGTGGTACATCTGTGGATTGGGTTAGGCTATATAACTTTAATACTGGTAAATACACAGATATTACTACTAACATGAAAGAAAATGGCTTAGCTATTAAGTCATATACTGGCTTCAAGCTTCTTAAATATCCTGGAACTCTTCCAATAATCGGAATAAAGCACGAAGGTAGATACTATCTAGCAATATATGTATCTGGCCTTGGAACCATATATTCAGATGTATTTACAGTCTGTAATAAGGTAGATGACTATCTTCTTATAGAATACTACAACTCGTATAATTTTGAGCTTAAAAATGGCGTAGTGGATTTTTCTGATAATTTCAAATTTAGATGCTATCTTAATACGCAGGTAGGCAAGCCTGAATATGATTTTGAAGAAGAAGCAACTGATAGAATGGGTTATACATTCATTGAAAGCCAAGTAAGCAAAAAGATATATAAGTTTGTATTCTTAGCGCCTGAATATCTATGTGATGCTCTTAGGATTGTAAGGTTGTGTGATAGTAAGCAAATTACCAGCAAGTTGCAGACCTATGATTTGACTACATTTAATATGGAGCCAGATTGGGAAGACCAAGGTGATTTAGCATCTGTAGAATGTGAATTTGAAACAGATACGGTTATAGCTAATATAGGAGGTTATACTCCAGAATTGGCTGGTGGAGATTTTAATAATGATTTTAATAATGACTTTTTAAAACAAAATAACTATGAGCTGGAGTACACTTAAAGATGCCATAAATAAGGTAATAAAAACAAATGGGAATCAGCAAATAACGGGGCAGGTTCTTCAAACCGTACTTAATAATATAGTAAGTTCTGTAGGAGAAAATGCCACATTTGCAGGAATTGCTACACCTGCTACTAATCCTGGTGCACCAGATGGTCCTGTATTTTACTTTGCATCAGAAGCTGGAACATATTCTAATTTTGGTGGCTTAAAATTAGAAAAAGGATTATCTGCGATAATTTATAAAGGCAGTAGTAAATGGGCTGCTATTTCATTAGATGTAGGTTCAAAAGATGATTACATTAATATTCTGAACATTATCTCGGCAAATAATATCGCTTTGAAGTATAATTCAGAGAATGTACAATTATACCCAATTCTTTCTGTTAATGGATTATATAATTTTACACATAATGCAATTGATACACAAGGAACATATCCTACAAATTATCAAGCATTATATTATGATGTTTCAGGCTTTGATTATTTAACTATAATTGGAACAGTAACAGGCTCTGTATCAACTGCCTCTGACAAAAGGCCATCTATTAGTATTGTATATAAAGATAAGCCATTATACAGTTTAAATGCTTCTAATTCTGATATTGAAACTACAGTAGATTTAAGTAAAGTATCAGATAAGAAAGGTATGGTTGCTATCGTGAACGGTGTTAAAGCTAAAAGTGTTATAGTAAAAGGTAAATCCATAGGATTCATTACAAAGGCAGAAAATGCAAGATTATCCACTATGAAATTTTTAAAAGGGTGTAATGAAACTATTAAAGAAGATAAAATAGAAGCAGGAAGATGGGATTATACTAATAATAGTCTCCAAGCATCATCTGGCGCTGTCTCTACTAATAATGTTTATCATTTTAACAATATAGCTTCTTATGATAAGTTAATTGTGAACGGGGCTGCAAATGGCGCAAACTACACAAATTCCAGCACTATTGTTCCAAGTCTTTCTTTATATGACGGAGATTCTAAAGTTGATTACAAACAGATAACCACAACAGATAATGCTGAGATTGATTTAACTCCATATAAAACACATTTAAATCTTAGAGCAATAATACTATGCGCAAAAGCCAATACTATAACATTAAAAGGAATTTCTACTGGTATTGCTAATGGCATAGATAATATAAATAAAAAAGTATCTAAGAACACTAACTCTATTGATTCAATTAACGTTAGAATAAATGGTACAAATGAAAATATTTTTTCTAAGTTATTCGCCAATCTTTTAAACGGATGGTGGAAAATAGATACTGACCATCCTAATGGCTTCTTAAATAGATATAATTCTGAACAAAGAACAAAATGTACAGATAAAATTGATATAACAGCCTATGAATCTGTAACTCTAAAAGGATTATTTAATGGTACTCCTTTGTCAGGTCAAACATACCAGTATGAAGCTTGCTCTATTTATGGGGATGGGAAATATGTAGGGCATATACGTAATATAACCACAGAAGCAAGCAATATTTTCCTAAGTGATTACAGTCAGTATAGTAAAGTAGAAATAGTATTAAATATCAAATTAAATAAGTCATTAGATGGACCCGAATATGGTGATAGTGTTGTTAGGGTATATTCTGCTGGTATTAATAAAAAAGCTATAACGAAAAGATTAGTTATATGTGGTGATTCTTTGACAGGAAATACTTCGGGTTTACTTGTAAAAGAATTCAACAGTATTCTTGCTGCTCAAGGTTATGACCCTATTATTCCAAGAAGTATGGGAGGAGAAAAAATAATTGGTAATTTGACAAGAGCGGGAGGTTTAGGAATAAGAGTAAAAGCTCCATTTACAATTCCAGCAAAAGGGTCAGTTGAATGTGCTCTTGAAAGCCAATGGATTTTGGCAAGTGGAGGTTATGCTCAAACTCCATATAATAGCTTACCAAACGGTGGAACTAAAGTTACCATTTGTGGAATTTTAGGAACTTTGGAAAACGCAAGTACAAACGCTGTCGGTATAGCTTTTTATACATCTAAACGAACGTTTATCTCGTCATTGTCTGTTAATGGGACTTATGATATTCCAAGCAATGCAGCTTATTATAGGTTTACTATAAATAATCCGCAAACTGGAGAAGCTCATATAACAATAAATGATTCTGCTGTCGATATAACAAAACAAGCGGCATTAAGTGGATATGTTAATAATTCAGGCACTTACGTTTCATCGGATTCGTATAAATGCAGTGACTTCATAAGCATACAGCAAGGAAAAATTTATATAGACAGTTTGGCTACCTCGACCGGATATAAATTTACAAGGAATGAATCAGGAAAATCCGTTAAAGTCGGGGTTGGGGAAGTGTTCTTTGACAATGCCTTTCATGATGACAGGGATTATCCCCATATTTGGTTTACCGGGCAAAACGGAGGATATACGAACGAGCAGGAATGGGCACAGATGGTCAAGGCTGCAGCATATAACTTTAATGACAAATATATTGTTTGCTCAACGGCATTAATCAAAACAACGGACGAGTTGGTCAGGGTAGCTAATATCTTTTTTAATGGAAGATACCTCAATCTAAGAGCCTATACACAAGGCCAAGCGGTATATGACGGGCAAAGAATGGGGCTGATTGACAGTCAACATAATGCTGGAGACTATGAGAGTTTGTTTTGGCCTGGTTCAGATAAAGTTCATCAAAACAATCTGCTTTCCTATATTTGGGCTGTCAAAATGTGGAACACATTACTTGACCTCGGATTTGTAGAAGGGACAAGGATAGATACTGGGGATTATTATAAACCTTAAAATATAAAAAAAGAATATATTTCCTGTGCAGGAATATAGATAATTAACTTTATTGTTTAACAAATTTCTAAATTCTTCAAATTGTGGGAGAAGTTACAGAAAAAATCTATTGTTGCGACCATGATAAGGAGCACGAAGATGAAGAGGATGTAGTAGTAGAAAGCAGAATAGCTACTCCGCACGGTGAGCATAAGGTTAAATTTGATTTGCCTTATGAGCAAACAGCGAATGCTCTTATGTCTGCAAAAGGATATTCAGAGTATGTTAAAAAGCATGGCTACCATTTTACAGATGCGCTTGCAGAGCATGTAAGTAAAATGATGGAAAATGCAAATGGCCAACAGCACATATGGACAACTTCTCAAGTCAAGAAGTCTATGGAAAGCCTTGGTCTGACAATTCCTAGTCATGTAACACATGGAGATGCGGCGTATCTTGCTAATATGTATTACGCAGACCTCTATCCAGACCCTCTAAAAGATGAAGCATCATGCCTCAGAGCTGCTTATAAAGTAGCAAATGACCCAGATGGCTATGAGGGAATGATTTTCTGCAGATGGACTGCTGATGTTATTGGCAAAACCATAAGTATTAACTGGGAAAAATTTGTGTGATTATGCTAGAACTCATTGAAACCAAGAATATTGATGCCCTCATGTTTTTCATAGCTGTTAGAGTTGGCATAATCCTAGCTTGCTGGTTTTTCATGGTGGTCAGTAGTATCGTGGACTTCTGGAGTGGAACAACTACAGCAAAAGCATTAGGCCAAGTACTTATATCGCATGGTTTTCGTAGAACTGTTACAAAAATAGGCGACTATGTAAGGCTAATGCTTTTCGCTCTTATGTTTGATATACTGGGAAGCTTGTTATCATTCTATATAGTACCGTTTGCTACAATTCTATGTACTATAGCTGTAATCTACATTGAGGGTAAATCTGTTGTGGAGAACAGTAAGCGCAAAAAGGCTCATGCAGCTGATGTGCCTGATATAGTAAAGAAAATTGTACAAGCAGCCACTGCAGAGCAAGGCCACGAAATATTTAATGAAATAACAAAAATAATCACCTTAAATGACAAAGACAATGAGAAAAATCAATAAACTTATAGTGCATTGCTCTGCAACGCCTGAAGGAAAAGACGTCAAAACCGAAACTATTCGAGATTGGCATGTTAATGGCAATCATTGGAAAGATATTGGTTATCACTATGTGGTTGAGCTCGATGGCTCTGTTCATAAAGGCAGAGATGAAAGTGTAGTTGGAGCCCACTGCTCAGGTCAAAATGCTAACTCAATCGGTATTTGCTATGTTGGCGGAGTAGCTAAAGATGGTAAAACGCCAAAAGATACGCGCACAGAAGCTCAAAAGAAATCGTTACTTGAATTGCTTAAAAAGCTTAAAGAAAAATATCCAAATGCTACCATACACGGGCATAGGGAATTTGCAGCTAAGGCATGCCCCAGCTTTGATGCTAAGTACGAGTATAAAGACTTCTGAAGCACATAAAAGCCATTCTCGCAATAATTTCTTATGTGCGAGAGTGGTTTTTATATTAAGTATGAATAATAACAAATAAAACTCAAAGATTATGCGAGAATTAGCGAGAATAATTACTCTTATATTTTTAGCCACTATATTATATAGCTGTAAGTCAATTCAATATGTGCCTGTGGAAACAACGAAAAGAGATACTACTTACTTATCTCAGACCAAAATTGATAGCATATATCATAGAGATTCAATCTATGTAGAGCACAAAGGCGATACCGTGTATCTCAGTAAATATAAATACTTGTATAAATACATAGAAAAGCATGATACTCTCTGGCGAGAAAAAGTTGATACAATTCAAGTTGCATACCCTGTAGAAGCTCAGCTTACTAAATGGCAAAAGATAAAAATTAATATTGGTGAATACCTGATAACTGCCATAGCCTTAGTAATTATATGGCTGTGTGCAAAATACTTCATAAAGCGGTAAACAACAGAAACAATATAAACAAGTCATTGTTTATGCCTAAAGTGCTCAAAATCAATTACTTATATATGCCGTAAACAAAGAAACAATAATTTCATTAAATCTTTTCGTATTAAAAGCCGATATTTCTTATTAACATTAATGTTAATCGGAAATTAAGAAATTAAGTTTGAAATATATAGAGGCATTGTTTTTATTGTTTCTTTGTTTACGACAATTCCAAAGCCCCACTAGAATTGCTGTTTAATTATTTTTAACAAATAGATTCTCAAAAAAATAATGAAAAAAATTTTCTCTTTCGAGAATAGTTTGTATATTTGCATATCGAAAATAAGATAATAAAATTCACCAGAATATGGAACAGTTTAATATAAGTAATGTAATTGAGCACTACAAGCTAAATACGGAAGATTTAGCGAGGGTGTTATGTCCTACTGTTAAATATCCGAAACAGGCATTTGACCGTGTGTTAAAGGGTGAAGCCAGTTTGGATGTTATACAGTTAGAGCGATTGGCCAATCATATTGGCGTGTTAGTAACTGATTTGTTTTCAGCAAATACTTGGAAAGGTTCATCTGAAGATGGATGCCTAACAATGCTGAAAGGCGAATATAAAGTAAAGCTGAGTTATAAAGGCGTGTACGTATCTATATATAAGAATAATGAGCTTATCCACCAAAAGCTCTCAAACGTACCAGATATGACAGTAAGCGAGTTTATTAACTATTTAGATAACTTTATTAAAGAATACGAAAATGGAAACGATTAAAATTTCAGTTGAAGTAAGTGTAAACTTATCAGAAAGTACACAGAATTTTATTAAATCAATGTTTGCAGCGGGAATTCCAAGTGGAGCTCAAGTAGCTGCTCAGCCTGCTCAACCAGCAGCTCCTCAGCCAGCTCAACCTGCCCCGACAAAACCCGTTGCTCCAGCTGCACCTTCAGCACCTGCTGCTCCAGCTCAGCCTGCTCAACCTGCAGCTCCAGCTCAGCCTGCTCCAGCTGCACCTGCAGCTCCAGCACCTGCTGCTCCGGCTGCTTCTTCTGCGAATAAGAGCGTTGAAGACGTAAGAGCAATACTTGCACGGAAAGTCAATGCTCATCGCGACGTAATCAAGCAGAAACTCAATGAGCTTGGAGCCCCGAGTGTAACAAAGCTTGACCCGGCTAAGTATGATGAAATGTATGACTTCTTAGTAAATCTTGCGTAATTATGCCTCAAACATCTAAAGTTTTACAAAATCACAGCCGGAGGAGTCATGCACTTCTCTCGGCTTCAGGAGCAGGACGATGGCTTAATTGTACTCCGTCAGCAAAGCTTGAAGATGAATATGGAGAAAAGAAAAGCTCCGTATATGCGCAAGAAGGCACATTGGCTCATGAGCTCTCAGAGCTTTATATTATGCGTGATGCTCTGCTTGATATTAGCGAGCAAGACTTTGACCAGCGTCTTGAAGAGATAATGGCGAATGAACTGTTTAATGAGGAAATGCTTGATGTAGTTCCGACTTACACAGACTATTGCACAGCTCAATTAGCAGAGGCTAAGACAGCTAATCCTTTAGCTATAATGGAAATTGAGCAGAAACTCGATTTGACGGACTTTATACCAGAGAGCTTTGGAACAGCTGACTGTGTTATTATCAATGACAACCTCATGGAAGTTATTGACTTGAAGTACGGAAAAGGTGTTCCAGTATATGCTGAATGGAATAAACAACTCATGCTTTATGGTCTTGGAGCATTGCAGAAATATGATACTATGTATGATATATCTGAGGTACGATTGACGATTGTGCAACCTCGCCTCAACAATATATCTTCATGGCAAATATCTGCGGAAGAGCTTCGTAAATGGGCTGAAGAAGAGCTTAAACCAAAAGCACAACTTGCATTCAATGGTGAAGGCGAGCTTAATGCTGGAGATTGGTGCAGATTTTGTGCTGTTCGTAATCAGTGTAGAAAGTTGTATGAGCAGCAGCTTGAAATAGCTCAGCATGAGTTTGCAGAGCCAGCACTTCTTACAGACGATGAGATTGCTGATATTGTTCGCCGTACTCCTAAGCTTGTAGAATGGGCTAATTCTATTGCAGAATATGCACAGAAAAAAGCTATAGAAGAGAATAAGCAATGGCCAGGTCTTAAGCTAGTTGAGGGTATAAGCAGACGCAAATGGGTTGGTGAAGACCAAGCCTCAAATGCAATCTTTGCTCGTTGCCCAGAGCTTTCAGAAGATGAAATTTTCAATATGAAGCTCAAATCAATCACAGATATTGAAAAACTGGTTGGCAAAGTAAGATTTAAAGAGCTTTTATCTGATGTGGTTATTAAGCCTCAAGGTAAACCTACTCTTGTACCTCTTGAAGACAAGAGACCAGCGATGGGTTATAGTCAAGCACAATTAGATTTCAAAGACGAATAATATTTTTTAGCATGGAACGTAATCCTTTTGCTATATCACCAAAATTGGTAGGAACTGCTTTTGGTCATGACCCCCAATAATATGATTGGCTATGGTATCAATTGTATTAACTTTAAAGGTTATATGAGAAATAATAGAAAAAAGTAATAATAACAGCTTAAATTAAAAGACAATGAGTAATCAAGTAAGTTCAACCAAGGTTGTAACTGGCAAAGTAAGATTTTGCTATGTAAACGTGTTCGAGCCAACAGCTATGAATGAGGGCGATACTCCTAAGTACAATATCTGCATTCTTATCCCGAAAAATGATGCAAAGACCCTCGATAAGATTAACAAAGCTATTGAGGCAGCTAAGCAGGCAGGCAAAGCCAAGCTCGCAGACAAAAATGGTAAGATACCTTCAAACCTCAAATTGCCTCTGCGCGATGGTGACGATGAGCGTGGCGACGACCCGGCATTCGAAGGCATGTATTTCATCAACGCTAATAGCCAGTGTAAGCCGGGCATCGTGGATAAGGAGCTTAATCCTATCATGAACAAAGAAGAGTTCTACAGCGGTTGCTATGGCCGTGCATCAATCAACCTCTATGCCTTCAACGTTTCATCCAAAGGCATCGCGGCCGGACTGAATAATCTTCAGAAGCTCGAAGACGGAGAGATGTTAGCCGGTGGCTCTACTGCTGAAGAGGACTTTGGCGGTGAGAACGAATGGGATGACGATATGATGTGATTTCCTCTCTGCATTAATGAGTATAGTAGTTTAATGGTAAAACCACAGAGTAGCATTGATTTGTTGCCTGTTATGCGGGCTCGAGTCCCGCCTATACTCCTATTATAATACATAAATGAAATATAATGGCAAAAAATCTTTTTATAGACGTTGAAACATATTCATCTGTAGATATTAAAGAGTCTGGAGCTTATAAGTATATTGAGTCACCAGACTTTGAAATTCTTATAATAGGATATGCTTTGAATGACAACCCGGTAAAGATAGTAGATTTGGCTCAAGGTGAAGAAATGCCTGAAGAGTTTGAAGAAGCTTTGCTTGACCCGGATTGTGTAAAAGTGGCACATAATGCAGTATTTGAGCGCTTGAGCTTTAAGCGTATAGGATATAATGTTCCAGCAGAGCAGTGGTATTGTACCTCTGTAAAAGCTGCGTATTGCGGTTTACCACTTTCTTTGGACGGAGTATCAAAGGCTCTTAATCTTACAGATAAAAAGCTTGATACAGGTAAAGCACTTATTAAGTACTTTTCATGTCCATGTAAAGCAACTCGAGTTAATGGAATGCGCACACGCAATTATCCAGAACATGCTCCTGAAAAATGGGAAATGTATAAAGAGTATAATAAATATGATGTCTTAGCTGAGCGCGAGATATTTCATAGATTAGAGTCTTATATCATTCCAAAGATTGAGCGAGAAATGTACGTGCTTGACCAGAATATCAATGATAGAGGTATTTTGGTAGATATGGAATTAGCAGAGTCTGCTATTGCAGTAGATAATACTTATACTTCTATATTAACTCAATGCGCTCAGCAGTTAACAAGTCTTGAAAATCCAAATTCGCCTGTACAAATTCGGCAATGGATAGAAAAGAAAACAGGCAATGCTGTATTGTCACTTTCAAAAGAAACAATGCCAGATTTATTCAAAGAGTTCGCAGACTATCCAGATGTAATTGAGTTGCTCAATATACGCAAAAAACTATCAAAAACTTCAATTAAGAAGTATTATGCTATGCTCAACTGCGCTATGAAAGACCACAGAGTTAGAGGTACATTCCAATTTTATGGCGCAAATAGAACTGGTAGATGGGCGGGTAGATTATTGCAATTGCAGAACTTATCAAAAAACCATGTATCACATATTGAAGTACCGCGTGAACTAATTAGAGCTCGCGATTGGGAAACGGTTGAGATGATGTATGATGATGTTGCGGATATTCTTTCACAACTTGTAAGAACAGCTCTTATACCACCACAAGGTATGAAATATGCAGTTGCTGACTTTTCAGCTATTGAAGCAAGAGTTATATCTTGGCTCGCTGATGAAAAGTGGCGATTAGATGTATTTCACGGTGACGGCAGGATTTATGAAGCAACTGGAGAAAAGATGTTTGGAGTACCAAAGTCTGAAATTAAAAAAGGCTCAGTGCTTCGCGACAAGTCAAAAATATCCGAATTAGCATTAGGTTATGAAGGAGGTCTTGGCGCATTAAAGCGCATGGGCGGTGATAAAATGGGTCTTTCAGACACAGAAATGATGTCGCTCGTACGAAAATGGCGCATGGCCAATCCTAATATAGTTGATATGTGGAAAGAGATTGATGAGGCTTCTAAAGAAGCAGTAAGATACCACAGAGCCGTTAAGTGCACTAGTAAAAATGTTATATTTGATTGTGACGGTGAATTTATGACAATAGAATTGCCTGTAGGCAGAAAACTATTTTATTATAAGCCTGAATTCAAAGATAAGAAAATAGGCTGTTCTACAGTTCCAATTCGAAGTTTGTGCTATAGAGGCATCGACCAGACAACAAAACAATGGATAAGCATAGACACCTATGGCGGCAAACTAACAGAAAATATAGTTCAAGCTGTATCAAGAGATTTATTAGGTGATGCTATGCTTAGAATGGAAAAAGCTGGATATGGAATTGTGGGTTCAATACACGATGAAGTTATAACAGAGGTTCCAGAAGAGAATGCTCAGCTATGGTATGATAATTTGGTAAAAATCATGTCAACTCCACCTTTGTGGGCACAAGACCTTCCACTTAATGCAGATGGAGGAGTTATGGACTTTTACCAAAAATGATTAGTATTTATGCAAGTAGATAAATTGAAATATGATGAAAATTTGAGCGTAGCAGTTGGACTAAACGTTTCAAGTAAAGTATGGAAAAATACCAAAACTACTTGGAGCAATTTAGTTCAAAAGCTAGCTACTCCTGTAGTAACCGCTGAAACATATAAGCGGTTTATGAGTGCCACAAAAGAAGAGCAAAGTAAGATAAAAGATGTAGGTGGATTTGTAGGCGGATTTCTTACAAATGGTAGGCGTGATAAAACAAGTGTACTTTACCGCCAGTTAATTACATTGGATATTGACTTTTCTCATGAGAACTTTTGGTGGGACTTTACGATGCTTTTTGATTGTGCGGCAGTTATACACTCAACTCATAAGTCATGCCCAGAAAAACCAAGGCACAGATTGATAATTCCACTTGATAGAGAAGTATCGCAAGAAGAATATCAAGCTATTGCTCGAAAAGTCGCTGAATACCTAAACATTGATTTGTTTGACCAGTCAACTTTTGATGTAAATAGACTTATGTTCTGGCCGTCTGTATCATTAGATATGGAGTACTACTTTGAATTTCAAGACGGACCTTTCCTTGAAGCTGATTATATCCTTGGGCTATATGATGATTGGCGTGATACGAGCGAATGGCCAACTGCTACAGATAGCACAGATGTAATAATGCAAGCTATCAAAAAGCAAGAAGACCCAGAAGATAAAAAAGGCATAATTGGTGTTTTCTGTCGTACTTATACTATACAAGAAGCTATTGAGACTTTTCTTTCAGATGTATATGCACCAGCTGGAGAAGGGCGATATACGTATATAAATGGCTCTACAGCTGCGGGCTTAACAGTCTATGATGATAAATTTGCATATTCTCATCATGGAACAGACCCTGCTGGAGGTAGACTATGTAATGCATTTGACTTAGTTCGCATACATAAGTTTGGCCATTTAGATACAGGCAAAGAAAAAGAAGACAAAGATAAAAAGAGCTTTAAGGCAATGGAAGAATTTGCCTCTAAGGACTCTACAACAAAAAAGCATATTGCTGAAGAAAAGTTTGCTGAAGCTAAATTCGAGTTTGCAGAAGAAGCAAAAGCAGAAGTTCCTGAAGAATATGATACTTCATGGACAGAAGAGCTTGGCGTTAATACAAAAGGCGAATATGATAATTCTGCCAATAACTTGAATATAATAATTCAGCATGACCAATTCTTAAAAGATGTATTTAAGCTAAACACTTTTGATAATAAAAGATATGTTACACGTTCGTTACCATGGCGTAAAGTCGATACTATGGAGCCTCTTCGTGATGTTGACTATTCTGGTGTTCGTAATTACATTGAGTGTGTTTACGGCATTGTGTCAAGTCAAAAAGTGGACGACGCGCTTGCGCTTGAATTTGAAAAGAAAAAGTTCCATCCGATAAGAGAGTATATACGTGCTCAAAAGTGGGATGGCATACCGAGAGTTAATACATTATTGATTGATTATTTTGGAGCAGAAGATAACGCTTATACTAGAGCTGCCATTAGGAAAACGTTGGTGGCGGCTGTTGCGAGGGTATTCGAGCCAGGTATTAAGTTCGACACAGCACTTATACTTGTCGGAGAACAAGGAACATATAAAAGTACTTTCGTTAAAAAGCTCGGCATGGAATGGTTCTCAGATACATTCACGACTGTGCAGGGCAAGGAGTCATTTGAACAGATACAAGGGGCGTGGCTGATTGAAATGGCAGAGCTTTCAGGCCTTAAGAAAGCAGAAGTAGAGTCAATAAAGCACTACATATCAAAAAGAGAAGATATGTTCAGGCCAGCGTATGGTAGAACAGTAGAAACATATAAGCGCCAATGCGTATTTTTTGGTACTACTAACAACAAAGATTTCTTACGTGACCCGACAGGAAATAGACGATTTATGCCTATAGACGTAAGGCCAGAATATGTTACAAAGTCTGTAATTGATGACCTTACACAAGATGAAATAAATCAAATATGGGCTGAAGCATATCAACTATATCTGGCAAAAGAGCCTTTATACCTCGTTGGTGATGAAGATATAATTGCTAAGATTGAGCAACATAAACACTCAGAAGCAGATGAGCGAAAAGGTATTATTGAAGAATATCTTAATACTAAATTTCCAGATGATTGGGATAAAATGGACCTGTACGACAGAAGACGTTGGCTTGAAGACCCATTGTCTAAAAACGGTACAATGCAAAAAGACTTTGTCTGCATTGCTGAAGTATGGTGTGAGTGCCTTGGCAAAGATAAGACAGAAATGTCAAGATATAATACCAGAGAGGTTAATGAAATTCTTAGGTCATTGCCTGAATGGGAAGCTATAGCATCCACTAAGAACTTTCCTTTATATGGTAAACAGAAATACTATAAACGTAAAGATAGCTTATTATGATAGACAGTGAAAAAGTTATAGAGCGCAAATTGGCCGAGCTTGTTAAAATAAACGGTGGTATGTGCATAAAACTGCTGTGTGACCAACTTATAGGCTTACCAGATAGAATGTGCTTATTTCCAGGCCATAAAATAGTTTTTGTGGAATTAAAAACAACTGGACGAAAGCCTAAACGCATACAGGCATGTATGCACAATAAGCTTAGAGCTTTGGGTTTTAGAGTTGAAGTAATAGATACGATAAAAGGTGTTGAACAATTTATAGATAGTATAATTTATGATAAGTAACATAGTTGCATTTATAATAGGTGCTTCGTTTGGTTTAGCTTGTTTAGCTATATTTAACAATAACGAAAGATGAAAGAAACAGATTTACATAAATACCAATTAGCTTGTGCGCAGCATATAATCGAGCATCCATTTTGCGGTGTATTTGTAGATATGGGCCTTGGCAAAACCATATCAACTCTTACTGCTATAAATTATTTGATGTTTGATTATTGTGAAGTTAATTCTGTATTAGTTATAGCTCCAAAACGAGTGGCTGAGTCAGTTTGGCAAGAAGAAGCAGAGAAATGGGAACATACAAAGCATTTGCGCTTTTCTAAGATTATAGGTACTGCTAAACAGCGAATAGCAGCTGTTATGGAAACAGAAGCTGATATTTATATCATATCAAGAGATAATGTTGCATGGCTTTGTGCTTTATATGGCGGAGGCAAATTACCTTTTGATATGGTAGTAGTTGATGAGCTTAGCAGTTTTAAGTCTTATAAATCAGAGCGCTTTAAGGCATTACGTGGTGCAAGGCCTTATCTTAAAAGGTTAGTAGGATTAACAGGCACGCCTGCTCCTAATGGTCTTATTGACTTATGGCCTCAAATATATCTTATGGATAGAGGCGAGCGCCTTGAAAAGACAATATCCAGATATAGAGAAAGGTATTTTCGGCCAGGTCAAACGAATGGTCATGTCGTATATTCATACGATTTGATGAGTGACTCAGAATATCTAATACATAAGAAAATAGAGGATATTTGCATAAGCATGAAAGCCGATGATTATCTTGAAATGCCGTTTAGGACAGATAACTATATAAAGCTTAGAATGCCTGAAGCTCTAAAGAAGCAATACGATGACTTTGAAAAGAATAAAGTGCTTGACTTAATAAGTGCTACTGAAACGATTGAGCAAAAAGACGAAAATGGTAATTCAGTATTTGTTGAAAAGCCTGTGGAAGTAAGCGTAGTCAATGCCGCTGCCCTTTCAAATAAATTACTTCAATTTGCTAATGGAGCTATATATGATGAAGAAAGAAATGTGTTTCCAATTCATGATATTAAGCTTGAAGCTCTTAAGGAGATAATCGAAGATGCAAATGGCCAATCTGTGCTTGTAGCGTGGACCTATCAATTCGATAGGGATAGAATCGTGGAATATCTTAAAAAATATAAGCCAAGAGAGCTTAAAAATAATAAAGATATTGAAGACTGGAATGCCGGCAAAATACAAGTCATGTTAGCTCACCCAGCATCAGCAGGTCATGGGCTTAATCTTCAAGCAGGAGGTAGCATAATAGTTTGGTTTGGACAAACATGGAGTCTTGAATTATATCAGCAGTTTAATGCTCGATTATATCGCCAGGGACAGCAAAATCATGTTGTTATAAACCATTTAATTTTGCAAGGCACTCATGATGAAGATACAATCAGAGCACTTAAAGCAAAAGATAAAAGGCAAAATGCCTTAATGGATAGTATAAAAGCAAAAATCGACAAATATAAAAAATATATGTAATATGGGACGTAATGGAAAGCAAGCTCCAGTATTTCTGGAAATGGTAAAATTTGTTAACGATAATGTTGGCAAAGTAGTAAGTTCAAAAGAAATTTTGCTTGGCAAAGAGCCAGGTAGAAACTCTGAAACTGCATATCTTTATAAGCTTGTAAAGCTTGGATATGTAGAGCCTGAAGACGATAATAGCTTTGTGAAAGATAAAACAGCAAACTTTAAGGTAATAAAAGAATTTCCTAAACATTACAACTCCGTTATGTTTATGGATGAACTGAGAGTGGCAAATGGGTATATACCAGATAATCATAAACGTAAAGTATATTGATATGAAAGCAACAGATGTACAAATAGGTGGTAGCCATTATAAAGATATGGCTATGCAACCAATAGAGCTTATAACTGCTTTAAGATGCTCTTTTATACAAGGATGCATTATAAAATATATTAGCAGGTATAAAGCTAAAAATGGAGTGCAGGATATAAAGAAGTGTATTCATTATGCTCAGTTAGCTATTCAGTTAGGAGATAAAAGAAGATGCAATGATAAAGCTCTCTCTCTTAATATAAATAAGTTTATTATTAAAAATAAGCTAACGATATTTCAGCGGAGAATTATTACTCAAACTGCATATAATAATTATGAGCAAGTTATTCAATTTTGCAAAGAATTACTGCAAATAGAATATCCAGAAGAGCAATAAAATCTGGCCAAGTTAAGAAGTGTTAAATGAGTGCACTTTATAATGAAAAATTTTCTATTCTCGGAGAAAATTAGTATATTTGCATATCTAAATAAAGATAATAAAATGGACAAGAAAAGAACCTTTCAGCAAATAGCCAAAGATATAAAGTCAACATGGCTTAATGTATATTTTGGTGCGGTGCCTTATTTAGAGGCAATGTTAACACTTGATACTTCAGACCTGAATGCCATGTATCTTTATGATACTGCAGGAGATATTGTTAGATACTTCTTGGCAAATGCGCAAACATTTAGAGGAGCTGATGCAAAAAGATTAAAAGCAGAACTTAAAAATTTAGTAGAGCAATGAAGAAAATAATTATCGGACTATGTGTTATCATAGTAATACAAGCTTTATGTATTGTCAATGTGAAGAGTGATATATACCAAAATACTATATATATAGAAGCTTTAGAACGATATACAAAAGTTTCTATATATAAGAAAGATGCACAGCTTTATCTTATGAATTCTTATTGGAACAATCCAGAAATTCATAAGCTATTGGCCGACTCTTGTAAAGCGGATTGTATTAAATATGAAAACGATAAATAATCATGGCTAACATCTTAGAACAAGCAAACAAGATTGTAAATGAACGCTCAGAGGAAAAAGAGCGTCAATACGGACCATTTCAGGCATCAATGGAAAGAGCAGCAGCTCTTTATAACTTGATGTCGCCTAAAGACCAGCAAATAACAACTGCTGGTATGTATAGAGCTATGATAGCTCTTAAGTTATCGCGTGAGGCTTATGCACACAAAGAGGATAATCTTCTTGATGCAGTAGCTTACATGGGCTCTATGAATGACTATCTGGAAGAGCATAAAGATATTTTCAACAAATAAACAATTTTTTAATTATGGCAAAAGTGTATAACACAACGGACCTCAGACCTGACCAGGCCTTTGAGCGCCACGTATTCCACAGAGACCAATTTGCGCATTATCTGCGATGGACTCATATCTTGAAAGAAGCCAAAATTGGTGAGTCTATTGTTGATTTTGGCTGTGGAGCTGCTAACTTGCTTGAGGTATTATACAGAAACAAGTTTAAGCAAAAAGAATATATCGGTATCGATATTCGCGAAAAAACAATTCAAGAAGCAGCTGAGAAGTATGCCAATGTACCTTGGGCTCATTTTTATGTAGCAGACCTTGTTAAAAACTATATGGATTTTAGCCAATTTAATGCTGATAAGGTTTGTGCATTTGAAGTACTTGAGCACGTAGGCAAACAAAATGCTCATAAGTTCCTTGAGAACTTTAAGGCCTGTGGTAATAACAATGCTACTTATTACCTTTCAACTCCGAACTATGACCCATCTGTAGGAGCAGCTGGTAATCATATTTATGACTCAGGCGATGGCCGCGGAGTTGATATGCAAGAGTTTGACCATTGGGAGCTTGAAGGCATATTGCTGAAACACTTCAACATAGTAAAGAAGTTCGGTACATTTGCTTCGGCTAAAGACTATAAGCCACAGATGAACGATTGGCAACAGAAAATGTTTGATGCTCTTAAAGAGTATTATGACTCAAACCTCATTGCCAATATCATGGCTCCTATGTTCCCGGATGCTTCACGTAATACTCTTTGGGTATTAAAGCGTAAGCCGGGAGATGTAAAAGTTGCTCCTAAAGTCACTAAGCAACCAAGTTTATTCGATGACGATTTAATGTAACAGATATGAAGATAAATGCTATCATTGACAAGACTGAAAGCTACGATGAGATTATATCCAAAGAGGTAGTAGTGGATATAATTGACGAGTCTCATGCAAAACATCATCTTATAGATGTTCAGCTAGTAGCTCTCGCCTTAAAAGATAAGATGAAGCTCAGAAGAGATAAAGACAAAACATATATGTTAAACTTAATTGCTAATTTTGCATCATTATGAAAAGTTTAATTTCAGTAACTCCAAGAGAGTTTAAACACAACTTCAATGAAGTAATGGAAATGTGCACATATCTGTGCATGACAACCAATCAGGAGATTATTATCACTGTTCCTACGAGCAGAAAGTCAAATACTCATGCAGAAATAGCCAAGCTTATTCCTGTAGAAGGAGATATTAAGCGTGAGTACAATAAAGAACTTATGGATAAGCTTGGCATTAACGCTCCTAATCCTAAGCTTTTAAAAATTGTAGCTATTATGGCTGATGCTTTTGAAAAAGAAGGAGTTTACAGCCTTATAAGTCCAGAAGTTGAACATAGACTTGTTAGAGCTGCAGAAACAGCAGCTAAGGAACTTGTTAAAATGATGTAGTCATGAAATTTGCAAAAATAAGAAATGTAAAGTCCCCTGTTCGTGGGACTGGTAAAGCAGCAGGAATTGATTTTTTCGTTCCTAACTTTGGCAGTAACAAAGGCTTTATCGTAAATCCAGGAACTGATATTTTGATACCATCAGGTATTAAGATGGAAATTCCAGAAGGATATATGCTTATGGCAGCCGATAAATCAGGAGTCGTAACTTCTAAATGGGCTTGCCTTGGAGCTGGTAGAACACCGAAAGCAGAAGCATTTGAAAGCGTTGTTATTCTCGGAGCCAAGATTGTAGATGAAGATTACCAGGGTGAAATTCATATACATGTTGTTAATGTCGGCAAAGCCAAGGTCCACATTAAGCCAGGTATGAAAATAGCACAATTTATTCTTGTGCCTGTATCGTATGAAGGCCTTGAAGAAGTTTCTGAGTCAGAGCTTTTCAGCCGTTCATCTGAGCGTGGCGATGGAGCACTCGGGTCTACTGGGTCATATTAAGGATTGATTTTCACATTATTCTCACGCGCAATATCGCGCTTTAAGTACATGAATGATTGATTAATAATGGAATAATAAGCGTGCTCTAGAACGCGCGAGAATATATAAACTTTAAGCACATGAAACAGCTCAAAAAGAAAGCGGTAGAAATACTAGAAGTTATTTATACAGACCAGTTTCTCAGATTTGTAGCAGTTTATGCTAACAGATTTAGAGCAACAAACGGTTATGGAAGATGGCTCGCTGAATATAGGCGAATGGATGAGCAAGGTATGTTTAAGCCAGAAAAGTTGAGAGAGCTTTATGTCGATATATTAAAAGATACAAGCACATTGTCTTATATATACTGGGATGCTGTACATTATATTTGTATACAAGCTCTTGATGCTGCTAAGGCTTTTGCTTCTGCAAACTCATTTGATGTTAGAGTTATAACTGGCGAAATTGCAGTGAATGATGATGACGAAGAGCTTACAGGCTTATCTATGGAAGAAGCAATAAGTATTTGCAATGCCATGAATGAGGAAGCTGAAGAGTTGTTGTTTAGAGTTTATAACAGTAATACTAATAAGCTGATAGCATGACAGACAAAGAAAAAATAGCAGATGCTGCGAATAATATGGAGAATAAATATATGAAAAATATACCTGAAAACTTTTGGTCTCTCAGATTTTTAGACCAATATATGCGAGGTCATAAAGGCTTTATAGCTGGCGGTTGTTTTAAGAACATTCTCTCAAGAGAAAAAGTGAAAGATGTAGATATTTTCTTTCACAATCAATCTGATTTTGATGAGGCTGTTGCACACTTTAATAGCTTAGTTGAAGAGGGCACATGGACTTTTAAATATAGAAATGACAAGGCTTGTGCCTTTCAAGAAAAAGGCTGTTCTATGTGGGTAGAACTTATTGAATCAGTATTTGGAACGCCTGGAGATATTCTGAATAATTTCGACTTTACCATTACTAAGTTTGCATATTACAGGGAGATAGTTCCTCTTGATGACAGCGATGATAAATGGCGTTGGGAATATAGGCTACTATATCATAGAGATTTTTTTGAGCACTTGCATCAAAAGCGCTTAGTACTAGACAACAAAATTCCTTTTCCAATATCTACTTGGGAACGCTCATATCGGTATAAGGGTTATGGCTATAGCCTCTGTAAAGAATCAAAGAAAAAGTTACTTGATGCTATTAGAAATACAACACCTAAAGATGATGAGTTATCGATGTATAATATAGGAGGATGGGATTAGTATGGGAAAAATGCAATACGGAGTATTTGGCTCAGTAGGTGAATTGCTAAGATACTTTAATACCTACAAACAAGCCGAGACTTTTAAAATATCTCGGCAAAGATACGATTGGAGTGTTAAACAGATTTGGGTAGAATAGCTATGGGTAAGATAGGACAAATTATAACGGTTAAAGAAAAGATATAGCAAAAAAAACTTAAACAACTATAGTTATGAATATAGCTTATAAAAATGCAACAGAAGCCTTTGAGGATTTATATGGCCTTATAATGGGCCAAGGCATATACACCAATGTTGGAACAAAGGCTGTATACAATGTTGGTTTTTATTTACTTAATCCTCAGCAACGCATCATAACAACAGAATGGCGTAAATTTAGCGAACGATACGCAGAGCGCGAATATGCCTGGTATATGTCTGGAGATAGGAGTATAGCTGAAATTAAAAAGTATGCTCCTATATGGGATAAAATGCATGGTGGAGATAACATTGTCAATTCTAATTATGGGTGGCAATGGACTCGCAATGGCCAATTGGCAAAGTGCATTGAGCAGCTTAAAGAGAATAAAGATACTCGTCAAGCTTGGTTTACTATATTTGACGGTAAAGAAAAAGATGACTATAAATATGATACACCTTGTACACTATCAGTCGGATTTGATATTAAGCCTCAAATAGGAACTCTTGATATGTGCGTAACTATGCGAAGCAATGATTTGGTTTATGGTTTTTGCAATGACCAGTATTGTTGGACAAAGCTTCAACAATTAGTTGCGGATGAGCTCGGTGTGCCAATAGGTACTTATTACCATTTTGCTCATGATTTGCATATATATAAGAGACATTTCGATATGCAAGAAAAGTATTATAAACAACGGCTTAAAAACTTATAAACCAGCAGGCAAATATGCAGCGTATAAATGCACAATTTGCAGAAATAAAACAACCATTAAAAACTTATAAAAAAGAATTATGGAAATGAAAAAGGTACTTAAATTTTTATGGAGATATGTAGGTGTACTTTATTTCCCTATATATCTATTAGCCTGGGTATTGCATAAAATAGCAAGACTCGTGCTTGCAATCGCGTATTTTGGATTGCTTAACAAGCAAGCTGGAAAAGATATAATCAAGTCTTTATTTAAGTGGCATGGAAGATATTAAGCAATATGGAGACTTAACCGAAGAGGAACTCTTTGAATTTCTCGATGAAATTAAAAGCGATGATGAGGATATTCAAGAGGCTCAATCTGAGGCAATTGAAAAAATTACCTTAGAAGAAGAGCATGTTGAATTATCTGAAGAAGAGCAGGAAAACAGAGAGATCGAAGCTAGATATGGAGATAAAATATCATGGACAGGCTTAGGTCTAAATAGTTGCCAAGGTGTAAAACTATTTGGACCTGAGGGGCAGCGCAGAGCTGCAATGGCTAGCATAGAAGCTAAAAGGAAAAAGTCTCAACGACTTAAAGAAGACAGAATACGTATTCAGCGTGAAGCTTTCAGGCAAGAATATATACGCCTGAGTGACCCTATAGGAAATGAAAGGATTAAGCTGTTAGTTTCATCACTTGTTAAAGAACACACAAGAATGGTTGATAAATACTCAGCTTATATAAACAAGCGATTAGCTACTCTACTTAATCCTTTTATTCCACGTAGGCTAAGAATATGTAGAATCTTATATCCTGACTCAATTCGCGCATGCCCTGGCTTTTTATATAAAGCAAGTGAGGAATATGGTGCTGGATTAACTATTTGGGCGATGCCGAATATCCCATATTACTTTGTTCAAAATACAGAGCAGAAAGTTCTTATGGAGCGTAAATCACCATTCTTGGTAAATGTGGACCAGTCTATAAAGTTCTATCATGAGCACCTTAAAAAAAGAGCAGACAAAGAGCTTAAATATGCTTCTTTAATATACCAAAAAGGTGTATACTCATACTTTGACTTGTTAAGGCTTAATCCATTTTGGTATGAAGTTTTATATAACGATTTGCAAAACAAAATTAAAGAAATAGTATGAAAAGTAATAACAACACTAAATTAGCATTGCAAAGAATTTTAATCTATCAAGATGAAGACTGTAAAATCCTGGTAGATTATCTGGTGTATAGCGGCTTTCAAGTAATAACCTCAACTGAGAATGATATACTAATCAAAATCAAAGAAAAGAATTATGACTTATGCATATTAAGCCATTATAAAACAACAGATGCCTCTATGAGGCTAAAGCTATTAAAATTTTTGCGCAAATCAGATGATAAAATGCCGGTAATAATGGTATCAAACAAGGCCGGATATGAGCATGTTATTGAAGCATTCGATGAAGGTGCAGATGATTACATTATAAGGCCATATAACATTGAAGAGCTTGTAAGAAGAATAAAAGCTGTTTTGAAAAGATGCGGTGTGCGAGTAAGAAGTATAGAGCCATCTTATGAGATAGGCGATTACCTGTTTAATACAGTAGATAAAATTCTTACTATAGGCAATGTAAAAACACAGCTTAATAATAAACAAAGCCAAGTTCTTGCTTTACTATGCGCTTATAAAAATGAAACATTACCTAAGAAAACACTTATGCAACAAGTATGGGTTGATGATAACTACTTTAATAGACGTAGCTTAGACGTCCATATAAGTATGTTGCGAAATATGCTTAAAAAGGATAACCGAGTAGCTATAGAAACCATACGAGGGATCGGTCATTCTCTTGTTATAAAAGAAGATGAAAGCTTAATGTAAAAAAGGCAGACTACAGAAAAGTAGTCTGCCTTATATTTCTCTCGTTCGCTTGTTAAGCTACGTGCTTCTTGAAATTCTTCAAAAAATACAAGCTCATTTTTCCTGTCACAAAATCCTCATCTTGATTGCCTGCATGAAAACACTTAAGGCCATATTTATTGGTATAAACCTTAAAATCACCACGTAATTCTCTCGTTCCAGTTTGGCTATTAAACCACCACATTCTAATATGATTTGCATCAAGCCATTTTATTTGCTGCTGAATATATTTAGTAAGGTTCTCATATTCATCATAATCGGCTTGGTCTTCAACATACGGGACAAAGGTGCATTCTATAAGGTCTGAGTCATCAACTGCTTTCCAATCATCTTCTATATAAAAATTATTGGAAAACATTTCAGATACCTCATTAGCTTCTTCCAAATTGTCTTCGTCTAATGGCTCTTCACCATAATACAAAAAGCAAAAAGCATCATTTGATATTTGCAAAGTCTGCTTTTTGCTGTAATCTAAAACAAAATTGCTCATTTATTCTCCCGTTCTATAGTTTCACGATATTTCTTCTCAAGCTCTGCTATTTCATCTAAAGCAGCTTGAGGCTGAACTAATTGAACAGCTGCGGGCAATTCATTTTCTTCTTGAACTGACTGAGAGTTATCAAGCAAATTCTCTTGCTGTACCTCTTGGGTATTCTCTTGTTCATTTATTTCCATATTGCAATTATTTATTTTTGTTCAACATTTCTCTTGTTGGGACTTGTGATATTCTCCTGTCCAATTGTGGCGGATATTCTCCTGTCCAAT
>UMIC01012958.1_pt1 | contig 40831 bp, 44 predicted proteins | sample 1965681 | NCBI WGS metagenome assembly UMIC01 (sample SAMEA4836114, study PRJEB28245) | human gut metagenome | biome: gut microbiome; material: fecal sample | place: Denmark | collected 2008
CAACCGCCTCCTATTAGGAGGCTAGTTGTCTACAGTCTGAGAATATTTTCCTCATTCTTTTTTCCAGCCGTCCTTTCTAAATATCTTCAAAAACTCATTCAACTATTCCAATTGATTGCACCGATAATGTTTTGCAATAAAAAGATATTTTCTCTTTTATCTCATACTCTTTCTTCCCCTAATTGTTTCTATTCTTCATCTTTTACTTTCGTTTTTTTCACTTTTTATCAAGTTTCTCTGTTGCTTTTTCCGATACTTCTTCAATGATATCTGTAACATCCGCAATCGCCTTTTTTGTTTTTCCCACGCCCTGCTCAAGCCAGCCCTCAGCTTTAGTCACAGTATCTCCGGTGAGATCCCCGACAATCTTCTTAGTTTTTCCTTTCAACTGATCTGTAAGACCTTTATCCACCATATTTTATCCCCCCTTTCCTTATATTTTAACATCGTTAAACATTAATAATATCCTTTACTTCAAGCTATCACCAATGCACTCAATTGAAACAGCCAAATAGCTTCAGAAAAACTCATTATCCTGAGAGAAGCACTGTTCATTTTCAACACTAATCGCTTTTTTCTTTCACATCAGTCTGCCACATATACCTTAATACATTGTTCCCAGTAATATTCCCTACAATCTCTTTTATCTGCTCATTTAATTCATCATAATCAGTCCTCCACTTCTTCCAGGCGGACACCACCATACTCCCAAAGTTCCTTTCTTAATTCATCCATATCCAATTCTCCTTTCTGCCACTGCTCATAATAGGACAAAACATAATTAATAAATTCTGGCATCCGTTTGGTGTAGGATTTGTTCCAGTAATGGTCCATTAAAACTTTCAAAGGCAAAGTTAATAACAGAAGCATAGCAGTATTGATCGCTTCCTCCATCGCCTCTTGCCTCATGTGATCCAGTTCATCCTCAACTCTTTCATGAACCATATGATTGAGCTGTTCCCTCGTCAGATTATATGTAGCTTTCTTTTCTTTCCTCTCATTTTTCGCATTTCGCCGTCTCTCTGCACGCCCCATTTTTCCTTCTCCTAAACTGTATAAAACTATTGAGCAACGACCTAATGATTGAATCAGCCACTCCTGATGTCCCACTCTCCAAGTTGTTCATAAAACTTGTTTGGGATGATTCTGGGCTCTCCCTCTTACTACCCTCGCAATGCAAAAATTTCCCTCTTTCTCTGAATCAATCATTTCTATATCTAACGGGCTTTCCCATGAAATTATTTCTTCCTCCATATCTAAAGGCAACTTTTTGGACCACAGCCCACAGTAAACAATAGAATTAAAACTATTATCTTAAAAATGAATAGTACAATGTTCCGTATTTTGGCTTATATCTAGCAAGGACAACTTGTTTCTTTCACGGCAGAATAGTCCTATAACAAGCTCGTTGTGTTCCCGAATATGATTTTTATAGTACCAGTGAAGGAGCCCTATATACTCGTCCAGCTAACTCACTGTTCAACATGTACAGACTACGTGGATCACTTCCATACAGTTCCATTTTAGTAATCTGTTCTGACGAACTTTTTTCTTCCTCTCCCTGTTCTTTAATAAACCAATTCAAGAATTGCATAGTGCGAAAATCATTCACTTTCTGAGCCTCTAAGTAGATTTCATTAATTAATTCTGTTACATATTTTTCGTGCTCCAGACTAAATTTTAACGGATCTATCAAAGTTACAAATATTTTTTCTGATTTTCCAATCGTCCCCAATGCAACATCCATATCATTATTATGAAGATATTTATACACCAGCATAGCATGGTCCTGTTCCTCGCGCGCCTGTATTTGATACCAGTTTGCAAATCCATCCAATCCCTTCTTCGTGTAAAAATTTGCAATATCTAAATACAAATATGCAGAATAGAATTCCTGATTAATCTGATTATTAAGTAAATCTGCAATTTTTTTGTTCATCATAAATTCCTCCTAGTCTATTTATCATAAATTTGCTTATATATTAGTATTATTCCTCAACAAGAACATGTAATTTCCCCCCAACCTGCCGACACTGTTCGATTGCTTTGGTGATACCTTGAAATAAAATGATATACTCATCCGCTAACTCATGAGAATCTTCCTGATTCACAAACTCTCTTTCTGCCTGGAGCTGTAGCTCGCTTAAGAAATCGCTCAGTTTTACAACTTCCAGGTAGATATCTGAAATCTGTTTTCTTGCATTTTTTGCTCTTTTGTTTGGTTTCATTACAATTCTTCCTATTTTGTTGTCTATTAAAAAACACTTTACACTTGGCTTCTAGCTACTTCTCTACCATACTCATCATGCGCATTAATTCCAGTGCACTTCTAAAATGTACTGTAATCCCTTTTGTAAGTTTCCCTCTCACACTTCACTGCAAACTGGCATTCTGCCTGTATTTCACCCAAATCACAAGCAGTTCTTTAGCATTTGCTACCCGTTCGTAAGCAATCCCTCCTCCACCAACCTCACCATCTGCTTTCATGTTTTGCTCAGGAGGGTCTGAATAGGATTCCCTATACTGTTTCTCCATTTCCCTGCTAAAAAAACGGAGTTCTGTTGTCGCTCTCGGGGTATTCAGCCAATTGCATATTTGATCTATTTTTAATACCATATCTCCAATCCCGTTGAACGGAATATTCTCCTTGAAATTATGATTATAAATATCTCCATACACGCCATGCGCCGACACTCCATGGATGCAGAGCAGAACAATAGCCGCTCTGTCAAACTTATCTAAATCTTTCATCTTCAGCGTTTCTAATCTATCCCGCAATATTCTTTCTCCCATCCCTTCGTTCCTCTCACTTACCCGACTTAACAGTCTTCTTATCATCCCTTATAGGTTATATCTGACGCTCCAAACAGCAATCCTGTAATCTCTTTACTTAACTGTTTCTCCAACTGCTCTTTACTCGATACGGTGATCATACTCCCCATGTTTTTCACATTCTTGTGTTCCTCTCCAAAAAAGAAGACTTTTGTATGATTGGGATCTTTTGTAATGGTATTGACAAATTCGTCATATTTTTGTTCACAAAAAACATCCGCTACCACAACCAAATCGAATCCGCCTGGCATAAATTTCATTCCGCGAAAGATAACATCCACATTTTTCGTTAATGTAATCCCCAGATTACACTTTGTTTTACCCCTAAAAGCATATAAAAAATTTCTGCAATCCCATAAAAGCTTATTGCTATATGCCAATACGGCTATGTTTATCTTCACTTCACCTGTTGCCTTAAACTGCATTCTTATTTCTCCCTAAATCGCCCAGTTCCCAGCGTCTCTCTCCTTTCAGTTCTTTTGGAAGAAGAGTTCTCTTTCCCTTGCTATCAGATTGTGTTTTTACCTTTCAAATATCCCCACATCCTCTGGGGATATCGCATAAATATGTTCGGATATCTTTAAGATATTTCCATTTTGGCTGTATATCGCCCCTGATAGAAAATCCACAATCCTCTCCTCATTTTTTCCTTCTGCCTGCTCCAAGGATAGAATCACTGCATCTCCATCTAAAAATCGTTCGCATATCTCCTGGACATCATCCATCGTCCTCGGCTTATAGGTTACTATATTCAGCAGGAAATTGCCTTCGTTCTCTTCCATTCTATTTCCAAAAAGTCCCGCTCTCTCTTCCCTGTCATCGGCATCCTCATAATGCCACAGGTTCAAACGATCCATTATCTCGCTCAGCATGTTTTCAGACACCACCTTATATGCCCCCACTTCTCTATCCCATCATGCGATTCCAGCTAAGACAGAGAAACATTTTTATAAAGGAGGGAGTTCCCTGCATTTGATGCTGAGATTCCCTCCCCCTTGATTTCTTAAATCATTCCTAACTCTGCGCACTTTATTTTGCAGATAACGCCGCCATTGTTATGTAGTTATAAGGCTGATTAAAATGAGGAAGGAAAAAGAGATCTAAAAGCTTTAGCTGATCAATCGTCACTTCCTGTTCAATCGCCAGAGAAAACATGTGGATCCCCATTGATATGTCCTCGGTTGATGCCATCTGGGCCCCGACAATCCGGCGTGAGTTCCTTTCATATACAATCCGAACTTTTACCTTCGCATTCTTCTTCATGAACCCCGGTCTTTGCAAATCTTCAAAATCCGTATAGGTAACATCCAACCCGCTTTTTTGTGCGGCCTTTACACTCAATCCAGTAGAAACCATATGATAACCAAATACGGAAATTCCATTGGAGCCCTGAACCCCAGTCTCCTCCAATGCGGTTCCCCCCACATTATGACCCGCTACAATCCCGGAACGTACCGCATTCGTTGCCAATGCAATGTAGGTTTTTCTCTTCAATGCATTGGAATAAATTGCAGCGCAGTCCCCTACTGCATATACATCCGGATCACTCGTCCGTTGATGACGATCCACACAGTATGCTCCATTTTTGAATAACTTCAGATGTTCCATTCCTAGCACGGTATTCGGTCTGAAACCAATCGCGCTGATCACCAAATCCGTTTTATATTCTCCATGGTCCGTTACAATCCGTTCCACCGAGGTTGTTCCCAAAAACGCAAGGACCTGTTCTTTGAAATGCGTCTCAATTCCTTTTTCTTCTAAAAGGCGGTCCATATCTTTTGTGAACCATTCATCATAGTAGCTCGCTAAAGAGGTGTCTGCAATGTCAAACAGCTTAACCTTTTTTCCTCTTCGGATTGCCGCTTCTGCAATCTCAACGCCAATATACCCCGCTCCTATCACGGCTACATGTTGCACATCCATGCGGCCAATTAAGTGGTCTACATTCTGACCGTCCTGAAACAGCTTCAAAAAGCTGATATGTTCCAGATTCTGACCTGGCAAATCCGGAGCAATAGGAAGGGAGCCCGTTGCCAGAATCAACTTATCATAAGACTCCTCAAATGTTCTTCCATCCGTCTTTTCACAGAAAACAACCTTTCTTTCAAAGTCAATCTTCCTTACCGTTGTCTCCATATGGACGGAAGCTCCCTTTTTTTCAAAATCTTCTTTTTTTGTGTAAAATAAATCCTGATAGGAGTCGATCTGCCGGCCAACCCAAAGGGCTGTCCCACACCCCAAGTAACTGATATTGGTATTCTGGTCAATCATAACGACCCGATGATCCGGATAATGGTCCAAAAGTGTATTAGCTGCTGCAATTCCTCCATGATTGGCTCCTACAATCACTGTCTTCATCAAAGGTTCCTCCCGTTCTCTAATCAAACGAAGTCCTGGCTCCGCTTGTGTGGCTTCCATCCTGTTACCTGCTGTTCACTGCCCGTTTCAAAGTTGACCCCGCTTTAAACACAGGGATTTTTCTGGCCTTTACTTCCATTTCTTCTCCTGTTTTCGGATTCCGCGCCATTCTGGCCTTCCGGTCTGCCACAGAAAACACACCAAATCCAATCAACGAGACATTTCCTCCGGAAGATAATTCGCTATGTATGACATCCATCAGTCCATTCAAGGCTTTTTCACTCTGTTTCATTGTCAGACCACTTCCTGATGACATGCGATCCACCAATTGTCTTTTGTTCATTTTGTGACATACTCCTTTCTCACCACCGCCATAATCGCTTTCGTTGCAGCCAATCCATCTCTCGTTCCAAATACCATTCCAGTTTTGCTTTGTTAGCTACAGAGATTACCTTTTTCTCGTATCCTTTAAGGACTTCCCCTGTCCCCATAAAGAACACCTTCGCACGACTTCTGCGCCCTTCCAACTGCTCGATAAACATCTGATACTGATACAGATTCAGTGGCGCTGCTACGATAATAAAGTCAGGCTTTCTGTTAAAAGGCCTGATGCTTTGAAGAAGGGCTCCTTTGCTGGTTGTTAGGACCACCTCTATCTTGTAATGATTGCGCTCCGCGAAATCACACAACTTATCTCTGTAATACCAAAGGGTATCCGTATCCCCCGATAATACGGCGATATAAATACAGCTTCTTTTTAACCATGGAAACACGTTTCTCCCCCCGCACTTCTCTACTCTACCAATTACAGAACCAACCTTGTTTCTCACTCATCTCCTATTTCTTATGAAAAGCATAGGGGATGCCACTGATAGCAGCACCCCCAGCTAAAATCTTACATCTGAATCGGATGGTTTTTAATGGTTTTTCCCATCCCAGACTCCATTCTGATCAACAAAGTAATTGTCTGGTGTCATCTCGTTCTGATACATAGAGCCGTAAGGCCTTCTATTATGATTGTCATAATACCAGTAACCATTCTCTCTCTGGAAATAGGTCTGTTCTGGAACCAGAGGCGCTTCCGTGAAGTAGTAGTACTTTCCTGACAGGGAAACCCAGCCATCAAGCATAGCTCCGGTCTTTTCATCCAGGTAATACCACTTTCCATCCATTGGCTCATGGTACCAGCCCTTATGAAGAATACCAAGATTTCCGTCTGATACGGCATGGGTATGATACCACTTTCCATTCTGGCTCTTGATCCAGCCAAACTCCATAATTCCATTGGCATCAAACTTAAACCAGCTGAATCGTCCTTCCTCATCCTTTGCATATGGATTTCCAATGAACATCCAGCCATCTTTCGCCATGACACCGGAGGACGTTGTATAGGTCCATTTATGGTTCTCTGCATCCACCAGCGTCCATGTTCCTCGAAGCGAGCCAGTCGTCACGCTCATGTCAGGGTTCGCATAAATTCTGTCATTGCTCACATTGCTACCCCTGGAACCAGAGCCTCCACCAGAGCCTCCACTCGAATGTCCACCGCTCGAACCACCTGAACTACCTGAACTACCTGAACCACCCGAACCAGACGTTACCGGTTTTACCGTTACCGGAACCTTTACTTTGTCCTCGGAACCATCCGGATACTTCACAACAATAATAGCAGTATAATCCTTTGTTTTGTCAACATTGTCAGGAGTTTCATCACGGTATTCTGTTCCGTTGGGAAGTTCATCTTTATTTTTAATCGCATCTTCCGGCTCAAACGTTCCCCCTTTATCTATCACGATAGGATTTGGCTTTGGATCATACTTGTCGGCATCTGTCTTTTCTGACCCGCCTGGGCGTACCGTAACCGGAACCTTTACCTTATCCTTGGAACCATCCGGATACGTCACAACAATGATAGCTGTATAATCTTTTGATGTATCTACCTTGTCAGGGGTCTCATCGCTGTACTCTGTACCTTCTGGAAGTTCATCCTTGTTTTTAATCCCCTCTTCCGGTTCAAATGTTTCTCCCTGGTCGATAACAATCGGATTTGGCTTGGGTTTATACTTGCTGGCATCTGTCTTTTCTGCCTCACTATCTGTCGCCTTATCCGGTTCGCTAGGAGTAGCTTTACCAGGTTCACTCGGTGTTGCTGTGTCTGTGTCTGCATCTTTCAAAACGCGTATAGGTACGGTTAGTTCTTTTGTAGAGCCGTCTGGATACTCAATTTCAATTCTTCCTTTATATTTACCAGGTCTATCCAGGTTTACCCCATCTTCTCCATACTCTGTAATGTCAGTTACAATCGTACCTTCTGGCAGTTCATCTTCCAGATTTACCACATTATCCGTCAAATCAGCTAGTTCACCTGCGTAGATGATTTCTGGTACAACTTCGGGATCGTATTTTTTCGCATCCGGTGTTCTTTTCTTAACTTTCACCTTAACTTTTACGGTCTCGCTGGAGCCATCCGGATAAATTACTTTTATAGTTCCTGTGTAATTTCCAGGAGTATCCGGATCAATCTCTCCTTCTGGTGTTACATCTTCTACCGTGGTTCCTGTAGGAAGGCTGCCCATATTTTTTACATTGTCCGTTAAGTCGTAGGTCTGCCCTTCCTCAATTAACTCACGTTCTGTCACCGGTCTGTAACGTTCCGCATCAGTCTTATCAACGACTTTCACTGGTACTTCTACAATATCCTTGCTTCCATCAGGATAGGTGATTTCTACCTTTCCTGTATAATCCCCCGGAACAGACGTATCAATAGGCGTATCTGTTACATCCTTTACTGTTGTTCCAGTTGGCAGTTCATCCAGGTTGGTCACATTATCTGTGAGATCAATATCGCTTCCTGTCTTGACTGTCTCATCTTCTACTTCCGGTTCATATTTATCGGAAGCACTTCCATAATTCACCGTTACTTCCGCTTCATCAACACTTCCATCCACATAGGTTACTTTTACTTTTACCTTCTGGCCTTTACCTGTTTCCGGAATGGTTCCCACTACTTCTTTTGATCTCACTTTATTATCAAGAGCTAATATGTAAAGGGTGGTTTCTGCCACCTAATACATATGACTGCGGCTCATTTGTGGTGAATTGAAAAGCAGTTGTAGGAAAGGAGTTAAAAAGTCCGTATAACTGCTTGAAATCACACAGAAAGGAGCCTTTTGCCTATGAAATCTATATTTGAAGAAATGGGCGGCACTTACCGTCAAGAGGGCGATTATCTTATCCCCAACCTTGTTTTGCCGGACACCAGCGACTATAAAATCGGCAAATATGGCCGTATGTGCCGCAGCTATCTGAAAGAACACCGTCCGTCCCTGTATAGCACTCTGGTTTTGGATGGAATACTGTTCAAACATTTGGCAGAGATCGACCAAGCTTGCAACGAGCGTATGGAAACTATCATCTCCGCTATGGTGAAGCAGGAGGGCGTAACCGAAGCCTTAAAAGCGGCTGACCAAATGGAATGGGTGCGTCGCAAAAACAGCATCCATAATCGAGCAGAGGAAATCGTGTTGAGCGAACTGGTATATGCCCTGTAAATGTAAATAGTATAACGCAAGCCCGTGCTTCCGGCAATATGAACTGGAGGCATGGGCTTGTTTTTTTGTCTGCGCCACGGCATTCTACCTTGGTAACACTTCCAAAGACAAATATCAAGGGTCTTCGATGAACGGCTATGCCGCCCTTGACATCTGCCTATGTCAGCGTTAGGCAGCAATCAAGGCGGCAACGGATAAAACCGCTGCCGCCTTCCCTCAATTTATTTTGTTTCGTCTGTTGTATTAGCAATCAGTCGGTCAAAATCGCTCTGATACAGCCTATCTTGGATAACACGATATTGCTCAAACTCGCTCTCGGCAAAGGCTTTTGCTATAGCTGCTGTAACCTTGCCTTTGTTCTGCAATATTTCCGCATCGTTGAATTGTAGAAACGCATCCAGCTTTGTAGCCCAATCCGTCATTGTCATGGGAATATGCCGCCGTGCCTGACGGGTGGCATAGTCCAGATACATCGTGACAATTTCATTCAGCTCCTGCATTTCATCTTTGGACAAGTAATTTTTTGCAATAGAAACATCCGCCTTTACAATCTTGCCGTCGGGGGCGTTGCGCCATGAGGTCAAACCCATATGCTCCTTTGTGTGGTTGGCTCTTGCCATAATCACCTCGGCAGCGGTATTGCCGTGGACAGCGTAGTGCATTTTATTCTGTACGGTTGCAAAGAAATCTTTCGTGATTTGGCTGTCCAGAGAGTAATCCACTGCTGTTGCATAAATGTCCGTGATTTTCTGATAGAACCGCCGTTCACTGGCACGAATCTCCTGAATCTCAGAAATCAGGTGGTCAAAATAATCCTCATCGAAAATCTGACCGTTGATCAGTCTGCTCTTGTCCAGAACATATCCCTGTTTGGTAAAGGTGTTCAGTACCTTTGTTGCCCACTGCCGGAACTGCGTTGCTCTGTCAGAATTGATGCGGTAGCCAACGGCAATGATGGCAGACAGTGAGTAGAATTTATATTGGTAGGTTTTTCCGTCGTCCGCAGTTTGTGCAAATTTTGCACAAACTGAATTTTCGTCTAATTCACCGCTTTCAAAAATGTTCTTCAGATGTTTGGTAACAACACTTCTGTCCACATCGAAAAGCTGCCCGATGGCTTTCTGTGTCAGCCATACATCGTGATTCTGCACACGGACTTCAATACCTTCTTCGTGGGCATCTCGTGTAAACACAAGGAAATCAACGGTGCTGTTTCGTATCTGCAATTTATTGCTGCCCTGCGTGGGCTTTTTCTTTTCTGCCATTTTCTATCCCTTCCTATCATTCCTTCTTATCCTTCGCTCTGCTCTTGTAGACATTGTGCTTATTTTTGCACTGGGGGCTGCAAAATACGGCGCTGGGTCTGCTGGCAACAAAAGGCTTCGAACAATGTTTGCACAGGCGAATGGGATTATCTTTATCTGTCAGCATGAAGCTGAACATCATCTGCACTCCAAGCATCAGGGAATGAAAATCCCAAATGATAGTGGGCTTATCCAGGAGGGCGATTCTGTAAGTCGGGGCGATGCCGCCAAAGGCTTCCATACCCTGCTGAAGCAGCATTCTGTGATCCGGCGTTATCATATCATAATCCTCGTAGTAAATCACAGAGGTCATGTAAGTAAACGCCAGATCGTTAAACTGCTGTTTAATCCATTCGTATCGCTCGGCGTATTCTCTCTGGAAGCTCATATTCACCGCCATCGGCTTATCGCTCATGGTCATAGCCAGTGCCATCATAATGCGGTCATTGTTGATATTCCACATGGACTCCACGCCACGCTTGACCACTTCCGGCTTATCAAAGGGGAAGAACAGATCCAGATACTTTTTCGTGGACATGGTTTCTTCCTTAATGAAATGGTTTTTCGGAAGATAAACCGCTTCATAGTCCATGAAGTTAGGTGTGGTAGGCAGTGCAGTCATCAATCCAAGCAGACCGTATTTCAGCGCAAACTGCTGAATTGCTTTCTGAATTTCCTTATCGTTTTTATTCTGCGCTTCCATGCGACCGATGCTGATGGCATCCAGAACGATACTCTGATATTCTGCCAGCGGGTCATAGATGCTGGGCTGAGCCGTTTTTGTGGGGGCCAGATACATCGTACCGTCTGCCGCCGCTTTCCATTCGTATTCACTATATCGCACCCAGTTGGAGCTGGTGCGTTCAAACAGGCTTTTCATTTCAAAAACCTCCGCTATGCATTGTAACCCAAATAACTTGAAATTATATTAACATTATACTATTTCTTCTTTGCTGTTTCAACTGCTTCACTGTTATCTGCTAAAAATTCTTTTTCCAATAAAGTCATTGGCTGCTTTCCGTGCTTATCCATGAGTGCGGCAAGCAGCTTTTTTCGTATCTTTTTGAACATAGTCGCCCGTACTTTTCGGATGTTGCGGTCACTCTGTCCCCGGATAGCGGCAATCCTTGTGGAGCTGAACAGACGGACAGCGCACAGGAAAAGCAGCTCCTTATGATTTTCATCCAGATCACTGAGAATTTGACTCAGATATTCATCTGTCACCAACTCGTGTATATCATAGGGGCAGTTGAAGATGGTGTCAATAAAATCTCCCTTGCGCATCTGCCGTTCCAGTACATCATTCAGGTAATCCGGGAAGTACAGCTCGTTAGCGGAAGCGCCGTAGTCCAGTGGAACATCGTCTCCGCTACGACTTAATTCGTGATGGCGTTCCCTTCGCTCCCGGTTGGCATCCAGCTTGTCCCACCATGCGATCACCTTTTCAAAATCTCTGGTAGTTCTGGCGGCCTCCTCCAAGCGGGCAAGCGCTTCTGCCCGCAGCTCCCGCTGGAGCTTCTTGCGTTCCGGTTCTTCATCACTGGCGTCATCCTCAATGGGATGTTCCTCGGCATCGGCTTCCACTCTGTCGATGATACTCTGCTCAAGAGCGACCTGCCGCTGCACCTGTTCGCTATGCTCAGCTTCCGCTTCATCGGGATCGCCTGTATCGCTGATGTCCTCGGAATCCTTCTTCCTTCTTTTTCGTTTCGGCTTGTCGGGAGAATCGTCTGCTTCTGCGTCAGAGGAATCCTCGTCATCCCAAAGGGCATTTTCATCTTCATCCTCGTCATCGTCTATATCGTCATCATCACGAATTTCATATTCTTCTTCATATTCATAGTCATCATCGAACACCGCAGGCACCTCCCTTCAACAATATTTTTGAATTTTTCTTCAATTCTGCAAAAAACGGTTCCGCTAAGCACCCCGAATTTCTCCTATTAGTGAGGAGGTAATATAATTTGCCTGTTTTAATATTACTTCCGATACAAAAGAAAGGAGGAATCGTCTATGACGCAAATCTATCGTGAGCTGACAGGTCGGGAGAAACAGCGAATCAAAAAGCTGATCACTTCCCGCTGCGCCAACTATGACAAGGAATACGGATGTCTGCCGCTGGACTGTGAATGTCCCATGTTTGGTATCTGCTACACCAACAGCGCACTGTGCAGAAAATTTCGCAACGCACTTTTGCCAACAGCCCCGGAGCTGCAAGCCGTATTCCAGCCCATGCCGCTGACTGTCTGCAAGCAGTGCGGCAAGGTTTTCCCAAAAGAGGGAAAACGAGTCTATTTCTTAGAACGCTGTGCCGAAGAAGTCAGACGAGCGCAGACCGCAGCCAGAGTGCGGAAGCACAGAGCAAAGCAGAAACAAGATACGGTGTAACCATTTTGCTCTTGGAAAGTCTTGTACCGCAAGGTTTTTTGAGGGCATTTCTGCGCCTGTAAGGTGTTTGCACACTTTGCTCGTTTTTATCCCCACAAATGGTTACACGCAGTCGGAACCAACAATGAAATTATACACGAAAAAGATGAATTTTTCAATCTATGGAGGTAATTTGCCTATGGCGAAAAACGAAGGAACCAACAATTATTCTTATATGACACGCCGGATCGGCGGTACTACCTACAGGGTCAAGGTGGTGTTCAACGATTCCGAAGGTGAGACGCTGGAAGATAAAATTTTACGAATTATTCGCAACGAAACGGTTACAAGCGACGGAACTTGTGGTATAATAGAATCACCACAAATGAGCCGACAGTCTGAAAGGAGCGCATCATGAGCGTGAAACAGACTGTGGGACTTGATTCCCAGAAAATTACGGCATTGTACGAGAGATTGTCCCGTGACGATGACCAGGTTGGCGACAGCAATTCTATTGTGAACCAGAAAAAATATCTCGAAAGCTACGCTGAGCAGAGAGGTTACTCTAACTGTGTCCACTATACCGATGACGGTTGGAGCGGAGGAAATTTTGAGCGTCCCGCATGGAAGCGGCTGGTCGCCGATATTGAAGCTGGAAAGGTGGCTCATGTTCTGGTAAAGGACATGAGCAGAATTGGTAGAGATTATCTGCAAACCGGATTCTATACTGAGGTCATGTTCCGGCAGCACGATGTTCACTTTGTCGCTATCGCCAACAGCGTGGACAGCGACGATCAGAACAGCAATGAGTTTGCTCCGTTTCTCAATATCATGAACGAATGGTATTTGCGAGATTTGAGCCGCAAGCAGAAAACAGCCATTCGTGTCAAGGGCGAATCGGGCAAGCCTACCACCAACTGTGCTATCTACGGTTACAAGAAAGAACCGGGCGATAAGTACACCTGGCACATTGATGAGGAAGCGGCGGCAGTTGTGCGTCGTATCTTCCGATTGACCATTGAGGGCAAAGGTCCCTATGACATTGCCCGCATCTTGTTCGAGGACAAGGTTGAAACCCCTGCCGTCTACTTCGGCAAGCAGAATAAGGGAGTTTGGAAAAGTAAAGAGAAATTTCCAAACCCTTATAACTGGAGTGGCTTTGTTGTCGGTCAGATACTTGCCAAGCCCGAATATATGGGGCATACGGTAAACTTCCGTTCTCACAAGCAGTCCTACAAGGATAAAAGCGCTGTTATGAACCCCAAAGAGGACTGGCTGATATTCGAGAACACCCACGAAGCCATTGTAGATAAGGAAACGTGGGAATTGGCACAGCAGCTCCGCAAGACACCACGACGGCACGACACTTTGGGCGAAGCCAATCCGCTGACTGGACTTCTGTTCTGTGCTGACTGCGGAGCGAAAATGACCAATCACCGTTCCAAAGGCGGTACGAAGAACAATCCCTATCCCTCTGATTTTTATGATTGCTCCGCCTACACACTGGCACATCAAAAGCGCACTCATGCTTGCAGCGGTCACTATATTCGGACAAAAGCGGTCAGAGAGCTTGTTTTGGAAACCATCCGAACAGCCAGCACCTTTGCCATCTACAATCAGGAGGAATTTGCCGCAAAGGTACGAGCCGCATCGCAGATCAGACAAAAGGAAGCTGCAAGGGACACCAAGCGCAAGCTTAACAAAGACCGCAAGCGTATTGCCGAGCTGGATACTATCATCAAAAAGCTGTACGAATCCTTTGCCATCGGACGCATCACCGATGAACGGTTTGACAGCCTGCTTGCCGAGTACGAAGCCGAGCAAAAGGAACTGCAAGCGTCTGTTGCGGATGCCGAGCAGCGGCTGTCCTCTTTTGAAAAAGATACCGCTCGTGTGGAGCAGTTTATGGAGCTTGCCCGTAAATACACGGATTTTTCAGAGCTGACCACACCGATGATCAACGAGTTTATTGAAAAGATTGTTGTTCATGCCCCGGAAAAGATAGACGGCGACCGTGTACAGGAAGTGGAAATCTATCTCAAATTCGTCGGTAAGTTTGAGCTGCCTGCCCCTGAACTGACAGAGGAGGAAGCCAAGCGACAGGAGTTTTTGAAGAAAGAACGTGCCCGCAGCCGTGAACGCTACCAAAAGCTGAAATCCGGCGAACGTAAGGTTGGCGTTCCAATCATACAGACCTGTAAATGCTGTGGCAACACCTTTGAGGCAAGGTCAACGGCAAAGCTGTTTTGCAATCCGAACTGTCGTGCTAAGTTTTACCGACAGGAAGCAGCAAAGGAGCGCAGTCGTGAAGTTGTTTGCGAGAACTGCGGTAAGACTTTTACCACAACAAGGTCGGATGTGAAATATTGCTGCGATGCGTGCCGATACGAAGGGCATCTCAAAGCACAGAAAGTGCGAAACGCCGCAAACAGGGAAAGGAAAAAAGAACAGTCGGCGCTTGATATTCCAGCCATTGAGGATAGCAAGCAGGAGCAGAAAATAGCATGATAAGCAGTGATTTGGCAAGTGGACAAAATGTCCACTTGCCATTTTTCGTTTCAGAGCCGTAAAGTGAAAGTTCTCAATTTGGGAACTTTCACCCCGACCTGTATCAAGTGGTAAGTGGACATTTTGTCCACTTACCAAAACCACAATTTGTATCGCCGCTATGCGGCAGAAAGGAAACTCTATGAATTTTATGAACACCACCACTCCCATCATCATCGGCATCGACCACGGGTATGGCAACATCAAGACCGCCCACTGCTGCTTCAAGACGGGCGTTGCAGCCTACGACAAAGAGCCGACATTCAAAAGCAATCTGCTGATTTATGAAGGCAAATATTATCTCATCGGTGAGGAACACAAGGAATTTAGATCCGACAAAATGACCGACAGCGACTATTATATTCTCACCCTTGCCGCTGTTGCCCGTGAACTGAATATCCGCAAGCTGACCTCTGCCCGTGTCCACATTGCCGCCGGACTTCCGCTGACTTGGGTATCCGAGCAAAAGGATAGTTTTAAGGCATATCTGCTTCAAAACGAAAGCGCCGATTTCAATTTCAAGGGTGTTGACTATCACGTTGATTTTGTCGGTGCAGACATTTTCCCGCAGGGCTTCTCTGCTGTTGCTGACCGCTTGAGAGAATTCAAGGGAATCAATATGCTCTGTGACATCGGCAACGGAACCATGAATGTTATGTATATCAACGAGTGCCGTCCTTCGGCGAAAAAATGCTTCACCGAAAAGTACGGCACCAACCAGTGTATGCTTGCAGTGCGTGAAAATCTGATGAAGCAGTTTGGCGTATCGGTGGACGAAACCGTCCTTGATAGGGTAATCCGCCATGGCACGGCAGACATCAGCGAACGCTATCTGACCGCCATCTGTGAAACTGCAACTGATTATGCTGCCGGTATCTTCCGCAGACTGCGTGAACACGAATATGACCCGGAGCTGATGCGTCTGTATGTGGTGGGCGGGGGAAGCTGCATCCTCAAAAACTTCGGGGACTACAACAAAGGCCGGGTAATCGTCAACGAGGACATCTGTGCCACTGCCAAGGGCTATGAGCTGCTGGCTGAACAGAAACTCCACAAGAAAGGCGGTATCGTATGAAGCAGATTTATACAACAACCCTGCGGCTAAACCTTGCAGATGAGGATGACCGTAGAGCCTATGAGCATCTGCGCCGGATGGATAAAAAGCAATATCGCTCTTACAGCAAGGCGATTGTTGCCGCCATCAATGACCACTTTGATCGTCAGAATCGTCTTGCTGCCGACCCGTATCTGGAAACCCGTGGAAAAGAGGATGCTTTTCTTCAGCGTGTCATGGAAGTGATAGAGCAGAGTTTGCGAACCGTACCGGTTGGGATGCTCCCATTTACCCAGCCTGCATCACAAACAGCAGCATCGGAGCCTGATGACGAAGAACTTTCCGCAGCATTGGACTTTGCAGACAGCTTCTGATATTACTTTTGCCCCTGTTTGGTATCGGAGAAATATCAAACAGGGATGCTTTTACTACCACAACGAATTTATCACGGATATTCAGAAATTCGTGATACCGAACGGACGGATTTTTAGTATCTGTCTGCTACCAAACAACCCTATTTTTACTATCGTAGGAGGACGTTTTTATGACCGAAGATGAAAAGAAACTATTACAGGCAAAGCACCGATTGGAGGAAGCTGAAATGCGTGACCGACAAAAAGAGCGAAAAGCACGGACACGGCGGCTGATCCAGGAGGGAGCTATCCTTGAAAAAGCCTTCCCAAAGGTATCTTCCATGAATCTTGACGATTTGGAGGATTATTTGTATGGGATTGCAAGACAGAACTAAGACGAGGGGCGTTCCGAGCAACCGGGGCGTCCCTTTCCTTTTATCCCGAAGGGCGCACTTACTCACCACCCCGAAGGGGCGGTGGTATTGCCTTCGGCAACCGTGCGCTCTGCGAGGCAGATGCAGCTCCTGCGGGGGCCTTTCGACAAGCTGAGTTGTTTCCATTATGGAAACAACTCACCGCCTGCGAAAACCTGCCACCGGCAGCTTTGTCGCAGAGAGGGTGTCGCTGTTCACGACACCCTTTTCTTTTTTGCAAAAAGAAACAAAAACAAGGATACGCTGTTTCAACGTATCCCACAAAGCGAAAAGGGACCTCGTTGCAGGGCGTCCCTTGAGAGGACGGTGAAAACAAATGGCAATCTATCATCTGGAAGCAAAAGTAGTCAGCCGTGGCACAGGAAGAAGCGCTGTTGCAACTTCCGCTTATCTGAGTTGTTCTAAAATCCTCAATGATTATGATGGGGTGCAGCATGACTACACCCGCAAGAAAGGATTGGTCTGGCAGAAGGTGTTCCTACCAGAGTTTGCCCCATCAGAATGGAAAGAACGGAGCGTGCTTTGGAACGCCGTAGAAGAAAATGAAAAGACAAAAGACAGCCGCCTTGCCCGTGAATTTGTGGTCGCTCTGCCGATTGAGCTGAACGAAACACAGTGGGAAAAGCTGCTGTCTGATTTTATTTCTGACACCTTTGTAGCTGATGGGATGTGTGCGGATGTGGCAATTCATGATCCATATCCTCCCGGTCACAATCCCCATGCTCATATCATGCTGACAGTACGCCCGTTAGATGAAAAAGGGAACTGGCAATATAAGACGCAGAAAGAATATCTCTGTGTGAAAAATGGAGAGGAACAAGGTTTTACTGCGGATGAGTTTAAGGCAGCACAGACAGAGGGATGGGAAAAGCAATACCAGTATAAGGTCGGTCGCAAGAAGGTATATCTGCCACTCTCCGAAGCGGAGAATCACGGCTATGAACGAGCCAGCAAGCATCCGAAAAGCACCAAGTTCGGCAGACAAAATCCCATTGCTGAGCGTTGGAACAGCGAAGAACAACTTGTTTTATGGAGAACAGCGTGGGCTAATGTGACGAATCGCCATTTGGAGAATGCCGGACACGGAGAACGCATCGACCACCGCAGTCATGCAGATCGGGGCTTGACCGAGCAGCCTACCATTCATGAGGGTGTGGTTGCAAGAGCATTGGAGAAAAAGGGCGTTGTTTCTGAACGCTGTGAGTTGAATCGTCAGATTAAGGCAGACAACGCCCTTCTGCGGGAATTGAAAACTACAGTGAAAAAGCTGATGCAGGCAGTCAAAGCATCTGTCCCTGCTCTTGCAGAAGCAATGGAGTCCTTACGGGCGAACATGGTTATTTTCCGCTATCAAATCCGCTATGCCGGCTTTGGAAAACACAAATTATCAGAAAGCCTGAATGTGTTGAAGCCAGATCTGGAGCGATATACCTTGCTGGTACAGCAGATTAAAAATAAGACTAAAGAACGGAAAACGCTGCTTGCAGAAAAGAAAGCGACGCCATTTTATCAGTTTGTTGCTCATAATGATTTGGCAAAACAGATTGCCGAACTGACAGAGGACTTGGAAGAACTGAAATCCGAAAAGACGATGATCCTCAGTTCATTTGATTGCAGTGAGGATACCGGAATCGCCGAAGTCAAAAAGAGTGTTGCGGCTATGGAAGAAAATTTGAAGCGGCTGACAAAGCAGGAAGAAAAATATGCTGCCGAGTTGGAGGATGCCTTAAAGCAGTTCTCGGAATTAAGGGAGCAGGCAAAAGATGTGGATTCAGCAGAACTCTCCGAACAGAGGATCGCCTTACAGGGGGAGAAGATTCAATCTGCCACTTCCAAAATCAAAGCGGCATATGGAGAAAAATTTGATCCGCTTATCCTGTTTGACAGCAAGCGGGATGTTTCTGAATTATTTGGGGAAAAAACAGAGGTACAATCTGTTCGTGAGCATTTGCAGAAAAAACAGAAGCAGACAGCAGAGCGTAAAAAAATTTCAAAGAAGAACGAGCAGGAACGGTAAAACACTGCTTCAGCAATAAGAGAAAAACCTTTGTACAAGCCTTTTTATGCTTTATTTTGGTAGGAAGTTGGATTATAATATATGCAAATAGAAAATATCAAAACAAGGAGGAGCAGGATATGGGAATTCTAATCTCAGTAATTACTATTACTCTGCTGGTGCTCTGTTATGTCAGGATGTATAACCGTCTGAAGCGGCTTTCCGTCAAGGTTCAGGAAGGCAGCGCAGGCATTGATGTTGCTTTGGAGAAACGCTACGATATGCTGTCAGAAGAAATTGAAGCAGTAAAAAAGTATCTGGCACATGAGTATCAAATTTACACAGAAGTCACATCTACCCGCGCGGGAAAAAAACTGAACGAAAGCATATTTCAGGAAAAGAAACAACTGTCTGAGGAAGCGGTCAAAGCAATCAGCGAGACGATTACCGAACAGCAAAAGCAGATGGAAACAATCCGACAGCAGTTGGAGCAGCAGCGAGGGCAAGATAACTCTCTTGGAGCGGAAACACCGGGTATGGGAGGCGACGGGCTGCTCGGACATCAGGTAAGTCTGGATCGGAAACTTGGCTTGCTTGCTTCCGCCCAGCAGGGACTCACCGGGGTCAACTCTGCCATCAATGCACTGGCTGAGCAATACCCAACTCTTTATTCCTATGCGTCCATGCAGCATTTTCAGCAGGATATTTTTGACGCAGAAGAACACTTACAAGCGGCGAGACGGTTGTACAACTCTAATGTATCTTTGTATAACCAGAGAATTAACACATTTCCTTATCTGCTCTTAGCAAAACTTCATGGTATGAAAGAAGCGAAGTTTTATACTGTGGAAGAAAAGAAAAAAGACTTTAAGGTGCAGTTTTGAGAAGAAAGGAAAAAAGATGTATGAAAATGGTGGAACAAAATATCAGCGGTGTCAAGCTGGAACAGTTGCGGCAGAACGCTGTTAAAAAGCATAAGATTCTGCGGAAGCTGCTCCCGGTGTGCCTGATTTTATTTATAGGATTGACACTGGTAAAAAACCGATTTTTGTTTGTCTCCATCAGCGAATATGGCTTTGGAGACCCAGCAACTCAGGGGGCCTTTTGGGGTCTGGTCGGAGGCATGATGCTCAGTGTGATTTTTGCGGGTGCTGTTTTTGGTTTTTACTATATGCTGGTCTATAAAAAAGCTTATGACCTCTTTTGTATCAATTTCAAAAACAAATATGTGTTGGACACTCTCCGACAACTGCCGGATTTTTCCGAACTGCGCTACAATGCAGGAGGCGGTCTTTCTTATGAGGAAATGAACCGTTTAAAGTTAATCCCCGGAGGCCAGTCGGTCTTTTATCAATCGTCGGATGAACTGTCCGGCAAGCTGGATGGAGTTCCCTTTCGGGCTGTCAATGTCTGCACTGGCGAAAAAGCTTCCGCAAGAAGTTCTACCCCAAAAATTCTGTTTGAGGGACAGGTCATCGTTTTTTCCTATTTTGATAATCGGAAGATCAGTGAGGGTTTTGTCCAGGTGTTTTCCAAAAAAGCTCTGTCTAAACTCAGGGAAACCAGAGTCCCGCTGTCAATTCAGACAGAAAACAGTGTATTCAACGAAAATTTTGCGGTGTTTGCAGAGAACGAGCAGAATGCTTTTTACATCCTGACACCCCAGGTGATGGAGCAGATTACAGCTTTTCAGGAAGCTATGGAAGGAAACGTTTATCTTTCCTTTTCTGAAAAATCCCTGTATGTAACTTGCAGCCAGCTTCGCAACCCTTTTCATATTTATATAGATATTCCTGTTGAAGAACAGCGTCAAAAGATTGCCGGCGATACGGCGATTCTCCGCAGCGCAAAGGAAATTCTCATCAGAGCCGGACAAAGCAGTCCGAAATAAGAAGTCAGTCCCTGAAAGGAGGTAGGTATCATATGGGATGTGCGATTGTGTTCGTTATCCTGCTTGTTATTGGAATGGGCATCCTCTGCTTTTTGACGGGGGATATGACGGCTTTTATCGCCCTGGCTGCTACTTTAGTCATAGGGCTTGGTCTTGCCGGTATTCTGTATCGCGTTTATCGGTCACGGCAGCGGCGGAAAAGGGGCAACCCGCTGTCACCTACCCTGCGCTGGATGAATGCCGCAGGTTCCATCCTGATTGCAGCCAACCGACGCACGAATTTTTACCGGATGGCAGGTTTCCGGTACAATGATGAACCAGACCGGAAAGCCATCCAAGCGATGCTGTGGGAGTATTGGGAAATCCAGGGACATGAGGCAGCTATCAAAGAAATGCGCGGTCTGATTGACATGGGAATGCGCATCCGGTACCGACAGGAAATGGAAGTTCTGTCGCGCAGATACCAGAATATGACAGAGGTACAGCTGATTGAGGAAGCCCGCAAAGCCAATCCGAACGCGGACGAAGACAGCTATTTGCCCAAAATGCTGATGGCATGGAGGCGCTATGGGGAAAACGCCCTGTTGGGCTGGGATATGGGGCGCTGCGCATATATCACGCAATGTTGCTATCTGGCGGGTTACATCAATATGCAGGAAATGCTGGATTTGTGCGTAGATGCCGGAACAAAGGCACAGAAAATTTTTCAGAACTGGGAGGAAATGATGGAGAGCTATCTGCTGGGTGGTCAGTTTTGGCAGCACGAGGACCAAAACAATCCAAAATCTATGACGGCCAAGCGCTGGAAGCTCTATGAACGGATGCGGGGCGGCAAGAGGTCTTTCCGCGATTTGCCCTATCGCTCTGTCCCATTCGACCAGCCCCTCTCAAAAGAGGTTATCACCAATGAATACGGTATTCTACCGGAATACCAGAAATATTATAATCATGGATAGTTCGTATTCAGTTTTAGGTATGAGAAAGGCGCGGCCTGTCTGCCGCGCCTTGGTGGGTGGTGTTCAGTTTTCCGTTTCTGGCTGGACAAAGTATCCAGAGGTGGGGACAAGCGTGTCTATGGCTGGTTTTTTTGCCTTTTTACATAAACTGTACAGCCAACCAGTTCATCGCCTGTGGTAGCATTGAAAACATTTACTCCTTCATGCTCCGGGGTGAGCGTGGCTTCCCATGTGAGTGCGTCAATTTGCTTTGGAACAACATCTTTTTCTTCGCAAGTGACCGTAGCCTCAATGCTGGTAGTAAAATGGACGGTTCCGCCGGTTGTATCTAAACTCTCTCTATCTGCGTATATTGTGAGTTGATAGAGTGCTACGCCCGGTACACGCCAACCTAAATCCTTGTTGTTGCCGCGAAATTGATCTGTGCTGATTGCGATACTATATAGCCCCAAATTTTCCCCTTCTTCTGAACCATCCAACAGGTCACGAATTTGCAAGGTGTAGGTTTCCTTATCCGTATGGAGCAGAAATATGGCCATCCTGCGGAGAAATTCTTTATCCGTCCCAGGCAACTGCACCCACTCCGTTGCACAGTTATCGAACTCCCATGAGCGAATTGGCTTATCGAAGAAGTCGATCAGAACTTGCACCTGTTCCGGCAAATCTGGTGTGTTTTCCTTTGCGTAATCGGAAAACAGGTCATAAATGCCGTTGCTGTCCTTGCTGCTTGCCAAATTCAGCAGGTTTTCCAAAGTGGTTTCGTTGTGGGATTTCCCCTGATAGGAAAGGAATATTCCAAGGCCACCATCCGAAAAATTACCATAACAGCATTTACCAAGTAATCCTTCTGGAAAAATTGATATACTGTTAAAGCCCTTATTATTGGGTTCAAAGTCATCCGCTATCATATCCCTTAACATACAATGGTAGCGTGTTCCTTCTGTCTGGATAAAAAATTCCAAGTCCCGCGTCTGCCTGAAGTTTCCATCCCGAACTTTTGTAGAAGTAGGCCCGCCCATATGCCACTCATAGGAAACCATCTTGTCATTGACAAACTCTATAAATTCATCGATTTTTTCCCGCAGATTGCCGGAAGTTTCCTTTGCTTCGGGAGAAAACACCTGATAAATGCCGTCTACATCACCAGCTTTTGCGTGTTCTATCAGCCATGTAACGGTGTCTTTCGGCGCAATAAAATCATATTCTCCATCCTTGAGCAGATCGGTACTGCTCCAATCAGAACCACCGAAAAAGAAACAGCCGGAGAGGGAGAGCGCAAGCAGGGCGGCCATCACCGCCGCCAACAGCCGCCTCCCGGCGTATGGCTTCTTCGTGTACTGCTTCAAAGTTTTCTTCCTCCCTCCATTACCCATTTATTCTCCCGCCTCTGGCTGACCAAGAAGCATCCAGAGGTGGGGGCGTGTAGTGCTATTTGCTGCTTTCTTCTTTCCAGTCACTTAAAATCAGTTCAAAACTGTCTGGATAAATATAAACGTTCTCAAAATATTCATAAAAATCTTGATGCGCACCAATATTATAATTGAGATAATCGTCCTCATTGACTACTTCATAGTTTTCTTCTGATAGATAATAGACACCTACATCTACAGAATAGCCCATCGCCTGTATCTTTGATGTTAATTGCTGCATATCTGTGTCTTTTCCTGCTGTATCATCCTTCGTATAAATCCAAAGAGAAACGACCGGGTTTCGTTCTGCACCAAAAGTTGTGAGTAATTCTTCAGCCGTAGTGTTTTTATCAAAATCAGGAGATGGGGTGTACGGTGCAATAAAAAATTTGCAATTGTCGTAAACCTCTTGTACAGCGGGCGCTAAAATAGCCCACAAATTTTCTCGTCTTAAATAGACAATATAGTTGTCTATATATGTCTGATCTTCCTCCGACCATCTCAAATTTACATACAGTCTAGGAAATCGTGTAGATTGAATACTTCCGTACTCTGTTGCCACAAATTCATCACCATATTTCTCAACGAGGTATTCCAGCTTTGGGTCTGTGCGGGAATGGTACATATAATCTGCAATCTGCTCATGGAGCGGACGGGGCGGGTGCAGCTTGACCCGGATGATCCCCGCCGCCACAAGAATAACCGCCGCCGCGCACAAAAATATCACGAACCTCCTTTTTCCTCTTTTTGTCATCACCTATCCCTCCTGAAAGCCTGTTCTTGGCTTATAGTAATTGTTCTTCCTCCGCTTTTAATAGCTGTCTCGCCCTGTCATTTGTGATTTCTGTCCGGGCCGTTTCCAGCAGAGTGCTTGCCTCCGCTGTCCGTCCGGCCTCTCGCAGCGTCCTGATTTTCAGAATGGTTAAATAATCTTTTGCTGGCATTTTGGAAAGCGTGATTTTTTCTGCTCCGGGCATTTTCGCACATTCATCTAATTCTGTCAGATAGGCTTTTTCATCATGGGTGGTTTGATATTGAAAACCTGCTGCGTCAAGTCTCTTTATGAGATGGTTGATCCGCACACTCATATAAACCCACCAGCCGAGGAAGGCTGCGGCACAGGCCAGAATGACAATCCAGAAAACAGGCAGGGTATATCCTGTTTTCTCCAAATAAGAGCGTAATACAATCGTTAGAATAACAGCCCACAGAAAAATAGAAATAACTCCCAAAAGTCTTTTGTTCTTCTTTCCGCTCATTACAAATCCCCCTGTCTCTTATGGTCATGCATTAGCCATTTTCTATCCGCTGGCTGGACAAAGTGTCCAGAGGTTGTGGCGGGGCGGTCATGTCCTAAAGGGAGAGGCCCTTTTCATTATCGCAATAGGCTTGGTTTTTCTGTTCCGCGTTCAACCTTTTCTATTCCAATCCGTTCAATCAACCAATTTATAACTGGCTTTCCGTCCTTATAATGCCTTGATGAAAAATCAACGGGAATATGTTTGCCAGTGTCCAGCACAAAAGTTATATAAGGAACCCTGTGGACTCCCTCGCGCCTAAAGCGTTCATCTACCTTTTCAATCCTGCTCAACGGAATAACAATAAGTCGGCTTTTGTTTCTGCTTATAATAAAATCATGGAGCAAGTGAATTTCTCCATATGCGACTTTATAGACTGGGTGTTCTGTAGTATATTGCTGTTCCAACATTATGGTTTCGTTGTCAGATAGGCTATGTATGTCTGCTTTGATTTGTAAAAAGCGTACAACTGAAACACTCAAAGCCAAAATGATGATGGCGGAAAAGACGACGGCAAAGACCGGCAACAAGGGGCGTACCTCTGGAATAACAGAAACAGCAATCAAGCACAAAATAAGCCCCGCCATACTCAAACCGAACCTTTGAACTTCTTTTTTTAGAAAGCCATTTATAATTTTTTTCATATTACCGCACCTCGTAATTATATTTTGTTCACCGCTCATTTTGGGATGTTTTGTCCCAGCGGGGGCGGCCCGTTAAAACTGATTTCATTTTACCACCGGCGGCGGGAAATGGGAAGTCCCTTATCGCTCCATATCCCTGTCCCGGCGCTGGGTGTGCGTCTGCTCCTGCTGGCGGCGGGCGATGTCCACAGCGGATTTCGCCTGATACAACTTCATCAAGTCCTCCCTGATGGGCTTGTACTTGGCGTAGTTCCTCTGGTACTGGTATTGGCTCCGTTGCTATCATTAGCAGTGTAAGAAGAGAAAACTTACAAAGAAAGCCTTGTTTGTTATACGTATACGCAAATCTATTACATTTTGCAGAAAGTACCCTTGACAAATCTCGTCTCAGGAGCCGTTGTGGTTACCTTTTCTATAATTTCATCTTTTGTGGCTTTGTCACCATATTCCTTATTCAGAACGCCTCCGGACACATCATAGGTTTCAGCATCATTTTTGCTATCTTTGATCTGAACCGTCACTTCTACCTCGTCCTTTGTCTGATCCGGATATGTAACGATAATCCTACCCGTTTGCGTTCCCGGATTTGATGTATCAACTGGCTGCTTCCATTCATAGGTGGTTCCGGTCGGAAGATCGTTCTTATTCTTAATTCCTTCAGACGCCTCCGGTGTGTCTCCCTTTCCAACCGACACATCTTGACCTACAGCGGTATACTTCTCAGTTGCAGTTTCATAATTTACCGTTACTTCTGCTTCGTCAATGCTACCGTCCGCATAGGTTACCTTTACCTTTACCTTCTGGCCCTTGCCTTCTGTCGGAATATCTCCCACTACTTCCTTGCTTTTCACTTTATCATCAGGAGCTGTTGTGGTTACCTTTCCTATGATTTCAGCCGCAGTAGCAGTTTCTCCATACTTCTTATTCAGAACATCTCCGGTCGCATCATAGGTTTGGGCATCTGTTTTTGTATCCTTAATCTGGACATTTACCTCTACCTCGTCCTTTGTCTGATCCGGATATGTAACGATAATCGTACCCGGCTGCGTTCCCGGATTTGTTGTATCAACTGGCTGCTTCCATTCATAGGTGGTTCCGGTCGGAAGATCGTTCTTGTTCTTAATTCCTTCGGACGCCTCCGGTGTCTCTCCCTTTCCAACCGACACATCTTGGCCTACAGCGGTATACTTCTCAGTTGCAGTGCCGTAATTCACCGTCACATCCACTTCATCAAAACTATCATCCGCATAGGTTACCTTTACTTTTACCTTCTGGCCCTTGCCTTCTGTCGGAATATCTCCCACTACTTCCTTGCTTTTCACTTTATCATCAGGAGCTGTTGTGGTTACCTTTCCTATGATTTCAGACGCAGTAGCGGTTTCTCCGTATTCCTTATCCAGTACGCCTCCGGTTGCTTCATATTTCTCAGCATCCCCTTGTTTAAACTCAAACGGCGTTCCCATCGCAGGATTCATACCATTCGGGCTGTATGCTACCAGAACCACTTTCGTTCCTTCTGGAACCGTATTGGCTGGAACGCTCATGGTGAATTCGCCATTAACAAGATTGTCAAACGGAATCTTTGCTGTGCCGTATTCATCCTGCGTATAGCTCTTTGATGCATCATCATATCCCTGAAGCTTCACAATCGCATCACCGGCATCTTGACTTGTAATATTAATCAACTTTGTTTCATCTGCCGGATCTTTTTGCAATGGTTTTGGAACAGTACCAGTGATTGTGACAGCTTTTGTCGGGTCAAAAGAGGTTATATTAGTAGTCGGAATAGAAACCAGATAATCCTTGGCATCACTAGGGTTTGTCTTATCCTCCATAAATTCTTTGCCATCTGGGACACCATCTCCATCCGTATCCACCTTTCGAGTATCGGTTCCTATCTGCCACTCAACAAAATCAAACAATCCATCCTTGTCCGTATCGTTTGTATCCAAATAGGCATTCGTATAGGAATCTTGCAATTGCTGCGGAGTTGCTCCTCCATCCCTGGCATTCAGATAATCTGCCTCCATCCAATGTTCAAACAGCACTCGGGCATTTTTAGCAGTAACATAATCATTCATCTCTCTTGCAAACTGATCTAACGTCACATCATCCCGCAGTTTGTAGGAAATAGTATAATTTCTGCTCTGCCCCAATGTTCCCCAAAAGATTTCATTCGTATTCGATCTTGCCGCACTCAATTGTGTACTGGTATCATTTCCCACAATGCTTAATTCCGGAACCTCGCTGGTATCAATATTTCCCGCATCATCAATGGTTACCCTGAATATCTTTCGGTTTTTCTGAGCTTCCCCTTGATAATCGGAACAGTAGATATAAACCTCATCTCTGTCAATATACTGTAACAGTTCTACCGGTATGCGTTCCTTTACATAAACAACCCAGTTGTAATCTGTCTGAAGGTAATTCTCAATCGGCTTAAATGTATGAATCGATTTCAAGGACATCGTTTTTGCATCAAACACCACTCTTTGAGTCACTCGTCCATTGGTAAAATCAGTCTGCTTTTCATTTTTCACATTCGGATTATTCTGTAGGATAAATCCATTGCTAACACTTTCTTCCGCAATCGCTCCATTGCTTTTAATCCACAAGCTATTAAATGATATTTCTTTATCGGCCAACCCAAGTTTTTCTAAAGTCTGTCCATTCTTTAACATAATTTTTATATCGTGATTTGTGTTAACCCCAATCAGACCTGTTTTAAGGTTTCCTACAGCCGGAATCATCCAAAGGGCTCCGTCATCAACCTTTTCCATACTGGTATCATCAACCGTCACACGGTCAATTTGTTTGTAAAACATATCATTAGAAAAACTCAGAATATACTTTCCTGCAAATTGATTGGAGGCATCTGTCGCAAATTCTGACGCTCCGTTTGTCACAATCCACTTATTATGTACTAAACGAATCGTTCCATCTGCATCCACTTTATCAAAAGCAGTTGTCGCATATCGAAGATTTGATTCCTCAATTCCATTTGCCGTGAAATGGCTGGTTGTGTCCATCCCCTTGTCTCCGATGCTGACACCATTACTTCTGTATGGCACAGCAGCGTAAGACGGCAATCCCATAGAGGGCACCATTACCGCAAGACTTAATGCAAATGCACATGCCTGCCGCCCTGTCTTTTTTAATTTTCGTCTTTTTTGTTCCAGACTGTTCTTCATACTTTTTATATCCTCTTTCTTTATTTTAAATGACTGTTTATTATGGGCCTTTTTCTACCCCCCCCCCTAAAAATTTTACATGGAGTTCTTTCTATCGCATGCCTTTTCTTTTGCATCATCTATCATCTCCTTCCTTTTTATTTTTCCATGGTTTATCACATCCTGTAGAGTGGCCTGTCCAAAATAACCTTCCAATGTCTCTTGTACTTCTGCATAATAAACATGCATGGGACACGTTTCATATCGTTCACAACACCCTTCCGCTTCCAAACAGCGATTGATTTTCATCGTCTTTTCAAACAGCAGGATAATATCAAGCAATACAATTTCTTCTGGCTTATTCGCCAGCCAGTATCCGCCCGTCCCACCCTTTAAACTGGAAACGAATCCAGCATCGCGCAAAACACGTAATACTTTTTGGACAAATATATTGTTAATCCCCACCGCTTTTCCTATTTCCGGTGAACTGGACACTCCCTCTTTGCCCGCCAGATATAACAGGCAACGCAATGCATAGTCTGTTGTCATTGTTAACTGCATGTAGAACTCCTTCTCACCTCCTCCCATGTACCCTTGCAATGTGAATCCATACCATACTTTTTTAGTATGCGACATAACAATACCTGTTATGTCAGATTCTTTTCTTTACAGGTGCATTATAACGATATTCGCAAAAAAATGATTGTAAATTCATTGCCTTTTTATGTATGTTTCCATATTTTTATTTTTCCTTAACTTGATTTTAGCGAGGGGCCTATGCTAAACTCGAACCACTTCCTACCATATGCTTAGATTTGGTAATCATTTGAAAACGATTTGTAGACCCTTGCAAACCATACATCCATTTCAAACAAACGATATCCATATCAGGGAGTTTTTTATGAAGAACAAATTACTCAAACTAATAAAGTCGATTCATGTTATATCGCATCTGCCCATCTATGTGTTCAATCAGGATTTTCATTTGGAGCATCTGTTTGTGGCCGACCGGGTTCAGGTGCTTCCTTATGATTTTACTCAATATTATGGTTCCGACTCCTCCTCTACGTTTCTCTTTTCAGGGATACTGGATGAGGCTTTTATTACGTATTCCCATTCGGATACCATTCTTATCATTGGACCTTTTACCACCTCTCGCCTTACGGATACAGTGATTCAAAACCGGGTTTATGGCTATACGCAAGACCCAAACCTGCAGGTGTTTCTTTCTCAGTATTTGGAACTTTTACCTTACTTTTCTCTTGGAGATGTTAGGGATTTTCTGATTCATTTGAATTTTTTATTTAGTGGCAGTTCAGAGTGTCCTTATTCGGACGATCTGCATCTACAGGTCCGCAAAAATAAGTTTTTACTAACACAGGAAAAACTAAAAGAACATGATTGGAGGGCATTCCAGCCAGACTACTATACCTATCGGTATGAAGAACAGATTCTTGCTCTCGTTCAAAGCGGCGATACACAACAGCTTCGCGAGAGCCTGGCAGAGTTGAGCAACAGTGTGATTCCAGACAATGCCCAGTCCCCTCTTCGCTCTAAAAAAAACTATACCATCATTATTTTGGAGAAATTATCCTCCTTAGCCATCCAATCCGGATATGATATTTCCGATTCCTATCGTTTAAGAAATTTCTACATACGCCTGATAGAAGAAAAGGAAAAATTAATGGATGTTTTATATGTTCGGGATTGTGCGATTATCCATTTCACGGAACTGATGCATCATTTTGTTAACAAGGATTTCTCTCCTTTGGTCAAATCAGTCATGCAGCATATTGGGTTAAATCTTTATACCGTTTTAAAGGTAAATGACATCAGTAAATCTTTCTTTGTTTCAGAAGCGACTTTAAGTTCCCGATTCAAAAAAGAAACCGGGCTCAGTGTGATGGCATATATCCATAAGCGGAAGGTCTCAGAAGCAAAACTGCTGCTTCGCGCTGGGCTTTCTCCCAGCGAAGTCGCAACCACTCTGTGCTACTATGATTACGCCCATTTTTCTCATACCTTTAAAAAGATAACTGGCGTCACACCAAAAGCCTTCCAGCTCCACCCAAAAGTGCTTTATCCTAATTTTTTACCACCACATCAGCAGACATTGGAAGATAATGAAACACCTCTCATTTAAAGCGGGAATCTTATGTAATCAATCTTTTTTCATAACAAAAACGTTCGACAGCCAATTGAAAAAGCGCTATGCCACTCCTCATAGAGGGGAGACATACCGCTTTTTCAATTATATGTCTCTTTTCCAATCGCCGTCTTTGAATCCGGAGTGGCACAATGTCTTAAAAATCAGATTTGTGCACCTGGTATACCTGAATGCCTTTTTCTCTTATGGCGTTCAGGGCGTCATCGAATGCCTTCTCATCCGTGTCATTGAATATCTCTGTGGTCATTCCTAACTCTGCGCTGATACCAGAGCATCCCACAAACGCTTTCTTTGCATATACATGCTGCAAATTTCTCAGAGTAAAGTCCCCCACCATGGCATCCTTGGTATGGCGCAATTTTCCTCCCGTAAGTACCACATTAACACCCGGACAATATTCCCGCCCTATAGCCTTGCCATTATTGGTAATAACCGTCACCTGGAGTGCATTGCTGCTGGTGTTGATAAATATTGTATCATTTTCTGACACAAAGGCTGCCGCATACCTAGCGATAATCTTGCGGTACAGCTGCACCTCGTCCTTCATATTCTTAGGGGCCATAGTTGACACAACCCCTCCATAATTACGAACAAGGAGCTTCTATTCCTCCAGATACTGAAGATCTCTCCTAATTGTAATCAAGGACACCCCCAGTATTTGCGGAAGTTCATCTACCCGAACTTCCGGTTTCTCCTCCATTATCTCCACAATCCGGTTTCTGTGACTTTCCACAAAAGCTCTTTCTCTTTTCATATGTCACACCTCGCATTTAGGAATATATCACTTTGCGGAGCAATTACTGTTTTGCCTCAAGATCAGCGCCTGCTATTTATTTTTTCCCTCATCCTGTTTTTGCACAAACACTATTTTAATGGTTACTTCCCAGTCACCTCTGAATATGCTGCGTTTTTAAATGGTCTTATTCTTTTTTCTGTTTAATAATCTATCTCGCAATGGGATGTTCCCTTCATGCGTCATTGTGGCATATACCATAAGACACCAAGGAGACAGATTTTCCCCTTGGTGTAATCCCATCATTTCAAAATGGTGTATAGTAAGCTGCTCTTCCCTCCCTTTCTCCGAAAACGCTGTTCTGTTTTAATGAATCCGGCCTTTTCTAAATCTGCAACCGCCCGCTGAATCGTTCTCCTCGAAAGGTTCAGTTCTTCTGCGATGGTGCTCATGGCCGGATAACACTGGCTCTTTTTATCTGCCCGCTCTTTTAAATACATATACACCGAAATCGCACGGTGTGGTAATTCCTCCGAATAGACAGAATCATAATATCCCATATACCTCCCCCCTTAGTCTGTCCGGAGTGATTGTCTGGTTCCTGGGGCTGCCGACCGTTTTGGCATCGGTACATGCGTCAGACCTCCGCCTGAAGTCCCCTCTATTCCTGACGGTTCATTAAAGTCTGCCTCACCATCCTCATCAAATTGTCTCCGGATAATCTCCTGTTCCACTTCCAGCCGATCCGCATAAGACACCGGCCGCGCTACATGCTGTTCCACTTCATATTCTTCCTCAAATTCAATCCCCCATTTAAAAAATAAGCGCAGTTCTACCCGCATCGGATGACAACCGGTCTTCGCCAGGATAAAGTGTCCCTTTGGCAGCGACTTAAGTTCATCCGGGGTCATGAGCGGACGCCCAATCATCTGCAGGCTCTGGCTGGGATCATTTTTCCCCCGGCTGATGGAACCGGACAACACCGTTTTGTTTCCCAATGCCTTTGACAGAATCTCCGCACTTTCCGAGTTGGGTGCAAACCCACCAAATAAAACCCCCTGACAGTTATCCACGATAATTTCACTGCCCTCTTTTCCATAGTTTTTCTGCAGTTGGGCGAAGCTTTGTATGATGGGTACCATACTGATCCGCCTGGAGCGCCCGGCTGAAAAAAGCATCTCCAAGGACTCAATCTTGGGAATGGTACCTATCTCATCTCCAAAAACCACCACACGGTTCGGAAGTTTCCCTCCATGCTCATCTGCAATGGACAGCATTTCCCGGTAGATCTGCTGTAAAAACAGGCTTACCATGAAATACTTTGTGCTGTCTTCCTCCGGAAGCACAATGAAGATAGCTGATTTGGAATTGCAGAACGCCTCCGTATCCATCGTGCTGTCGAAACACAGAATCTGCTCCATCTCGGAATCCAGAAATGCATTCAATCTGGACATAGCGGTGGAGAGGACCGAAGCCATGGCCTGTTCCGCTGTGTTAAGTGCCGCGCCGGCAAACCATTTTGCCTTGTGGTCGGCTGGCAGCTTCTGCATGAGCAGCTGGAACTGGTTCTTCCCTTTTACCGGTGACGGAGCCAACAGATCCTGGATTAATTTGAACACACTTACGATATGACGCTGTTCCTTAGGACAGTATTCGGAGATCAGTAAAATCACACTTGTCAGAAGCCCCTCCGCTGCGTCATAGAAAAATGCGTTCTGTCCATAACTGGAGGAATCTCCGCCTCCGGAACTAATGATGGTCTTGGCTGTGATCTTTGCATATTTCTCTGCCTTGGCTTTCACAGCCAGATTCTCCGGATTCTCTAAGTATAGATCCATGTATTTATTCACCATGCCGAGGATGTTATCGCCATCGGAACAGGTCGGATTGCGCAGATCCAGGATGGAAGTCTGATACCCATAATACTTCTGAGCTATTCCCGCGTAGTTGCGGAACAGATCTCCCTTGGTGTCCGTACACAGCCAGCTCATCCCGCTGGCACAGGCATACTCAATGCAGGGATATAAAAAGTTGGCAGTCTTACCAACACCAGCCGCGCCGATCATCAGGAGATGGATGTCACCGGAGTCAACCAAAGCCGTCACTCTGGTTCTGGAAAACAGCCCTCCGACTACGATCCCCTGTACCTTGGGCAGATGTTTTCCCTGCCGCCACAACACCGGCTCATAGGGAACCTGTGCAAAGGTCCGTTTGATTTCTGCCTCGCTGGCAAATCTGGCCGTGCCATATTGGCCGTCCCCTACCGTCTTTGACTTAATCCCATTCAGAGAATAGTGGTTCGCAAGCAACGGGATCACCCCCATCAGGATAAACATCCCTGCGCCGGCACAAATGAGCAGCACCATCTGAATTGTTTCCATGATACCTCCTTTCTGGAACCGGGTACGATAGATGAAAGTTAGGAACTGACTCATTCCATTTTCAATAATTCCTGTTTCGTTTCCTGCTGATTCCCCGGAAGTTCTTCAGCTGGAATCGCAAGCTGCCCATGAAGGGCTTTTAAATCTTCATTCCAGTCCTTATACTGGGACAAATCCGTTTCCGTATCTCCATATCCCATTTCCAGAAGCTGTTTCTTGATCCGTTCTGCCGCTTTCATTCCTGAGATATCATGATCCAGACACAGCCGTATTTTTTTCATGTTCGGAAAATCCTGCAATAATTGAAAGATCGGCTTAGAGCCTACGCAGCACAGTGCAACATAGCTATGCTGCTTCCAGTCTTCTTTGTGTAGGGAAACATAGGAGAGTAAGTCAATAGGGGCCTCAAACACATAGAGCGTATCGCTGGTTCCTACCCACTGGAAGCTATACTTCGGATCACTGCTCGTTAAGTTTCCCCGGAAGCTCGAACCGTAGGTATAGATTCCTTTTTTGTGCGCGTGCCTGGCCACTCCCTCCTTATCTCTCCCGACAAAGATTGCATTATGGTACTGCCTCGTTCCGTCCTGAGAATCCTCCAGGCTTTCATACAGCAGGTCTGCCTTTGCAAAATCTGTTACAATCTGTTTGTCCAGATACCGCACCTTTAACAAGTAGGCAAAGGTCCGGCGCATATCACGGTTCTTTGGCGGAAGTGAAAATGATGCAGATGGTTCTTTCTCCTGTTTTTGACTCTGGCTGTATGGAATCCCCTGTTCTCCGCCAAGCAGCATCGACACTGCATCCGGATACGTTTTCCCATAGAAGTATTTTACAAAATCAATGGCCAGCCCTCCTTTTTCTATCGCATGGTCATACCAAATGTTCCCTCTGACCGTGATGCTGTGGTCGCTGCTTAAACGTTTGTCCCTCCCGGATGGAAGCATTTTTTCTCCCTGGCGCTGTAAAAAGTCCACCAGGTCGATGGAATTCGCCCGCTCCTTTTGCTCTTCTGTGAAATAAACATATGACATATCCGATACCCCCTCATGATAGATTCTGACGCGGAGTTTCATCATCCGCTTTATGCCCCATTGCTTTCTTTTTCTCCCGGATTCTACTACGGAGTTTTCCTTCCACCTGCATGGAATTACCTCCTGCTTTCCATTTTTCTTCTTCAAACATCTGTGCCAGGCGGTGCATGAGCCTCGTTGTCGCAAGAAAAACAGACGGCTCATAGAACGAATCCAAATGATCTAACAGAAACTGCGCATAGATATTTCCTTGGACTGCCGATGCTTCTAAGTACTGAAGGGCTTTCTCCTTATTCCGCGGCACTTCATGTCCGCACAGGTACAGTTTTCCGAGGGCATATTGAGCATACTGATTTCCCTGTGAAGCAGACTGCTCCAGCCACTGGACGGCCTCTTTTACATCCGCTTCCACGTCCTCCCCCAGCAGGTAAAACCGTCCCAGACGGTATTCTGCAAACGCATTGTTCTGGGCAGCGGATTTTTTCAAGTAGGTGATTGCTGTCCTAATATCCTTTTCCACTTTTTCTCCGTCCAGATATAATTTTCCCAGAGAATACTGGGCGTACTGGTTATTTGCAGCGGCGGATTGCTTCAGCCACTTTATTGCAGCTTCCACATCTTTTTCTGTCTCTTCCCCCTGAAGGAATTGTTTGCCCAACTGGTAGGCTGCGTAGTCATGGCCTTGTTTTGCCGCTCTCGTAAACAGCTCCGTGGCTTTGGTAACATCTTTGGCAACGGCTTCGCCTGCCAGATAAATGTTTGCGAGAGCATACTGTGCTGACGCATGTTCTGCTTCTGCCGCTTTCTCAAGCCAGGCAACCGCCTGTTTCTGATCTCCTGTTCCATGTTCCAGCCAGAGCTTTCCCAATGCATACTGGGCATTCATATTTCCAAGCTGTGCGGCCCGTTCCCAGTATGCTTCCGCTACTCTATCATCCTTTACCGTACCGGTTCCTGTATGCAGCATCTGCCCCAGGCGGTACTGCAGCTTGTCATCATGGCTCTGCGCTTCCAGTCTGCAGAAACCGGAAAATGCCTGTTCAAAGCAACTTTCCGCATTTTCCACGTTAACGGCAACTCCAATTCCGTCCCGGTACATCTTTGCCATTTCATAACTGGCATAGGGATTTCCCTGCTCTGCGGACCTCTGATATAAGTTAAATGCTTGACTGTAGTTCTGTGTGACTCCCTGCCCCCGGTAATAGAGACCTCCAAGTGAATACTGGGCGTATTTGTGATCGGCCGACACTGCACGGGAAAACCACGCAACCGCTTTTTCATAATCCCTTACTGCTTTCCCGTCCCCGCCTTCTTCATCCGGCACTACAGGCAGCTCATATCCCAATCCAGCCGCATACATTTTTCCAATCCGGTACTGTAGATAGGGACGCTGCCTTTCCTCTGCACATTGCTCCGCTGCAACAAATGCAGTCAGCGCTTTCCCATACCATTCATGCGCTTTCGCGGGATCTGCTTCCCTTCCCAGGCCATCTGCATACATACGTCCCAGATCAAACATGGCAAGTGCATTTCCCTCTTCTGCCTCTCCCGAAAACAGACGGAAGGCTTCCTTAAAATCCGGCTCCTTCTCATCGCTTCCATAGAGACATTGACAGGCTACTTTATAGGTATCACTCCACTCTGCATGTAAATCTATATCATTGTCACCTGGAAGTTCATTGTCCTCCGGTTCATCTGCCGCATCTCTTCTTTCTGATTCTCCTCTTCGTTCATCTCCCGCTATGCTACCCATCTCGGTTACCGCTCTATCGATCCATATATCAGTCTCTTCTGCAGATGATTCTTCCAACAAAAAATGGTGACTCCCGATCTTCATTGCCTCGGTAATCACCATATTTTTAATCCGTTTCAGTTCTTTTTGCTGGGAGAGTGGTGCCAGCGGTATTGGCTGATCAGAATAGGTCTGCCAGATTTTCTCCCGGGCGGTTCCCCATGACTGATACAGTTCCTTGATATGGGGTTCCTGTTCCAGCTCATCCACGATTCGGTCCACCATCTGTTTCAAGTCTGCTTTCAGATACCCGTACACCTTTTTTCCATTTGTTCTCTGCAACCGCTTGGACAGCCGATGTATCTGTTTTTCTATTTTCTGATTCTGACAGGTTCCTGACTGGATTTCCTGAATCAGCCGCTTCACGGTCTGTTCTGCTTCTTTCTTGAGTCCTTCGCGGGCTGCATTCTGCACTCCATAGAGATTAGCAAAGTCCTGGCGGAAAATATCGTGAGCCAGCTCGGAGCGCATCGCTTCAATCGCAGGCTCGGTCAGGAATCCGTCATGATCTTTTGCAGAATACACCATCACATGGACGTGCGGGTGGTAGCTCTCATTGTGGAATGCAGCGTACCATCTCAGGTTCTCGCTGTCTATTTTCATCTGCTTACAGAACATCGCCCGCTTCGACCGCAGCAGCTCCATCCATTGCTTTCCGGAATCATAGCCCAACCGCGCCGCGTCCTCTCTTTTTAAACTGACCACATGCGTCCACACCGGCCCCTTATGTGCTTTCACCTCCTCCTGCACTCTGGCAATCACCACCGGCTTCCCTGCATCTGTGAACAGTCCATGCTCTCCGATCCGCTCCACATGGGGACGGTTGGCCAGATAGTCCACATAGTTTTCCCGTTTCGACAACAGATCCAGATTCCATTCCAGGGCCGTGGAAATAAATTCAGAGGCGTTTCGTCTGGTTGGATGAAGCCGGTAATCTTCATATTCCAGCATCGCCCTTGCCTTCGGCAGATCACGAAGCAGCTGTACAATCAGCTTCTTCTGCGCCGCGGTTGCGGGCAAGTGCCCCTTGCTCTCATCAATCTTTTCCACACCCTCTCTGGTTCCGATGTACTTGACATAGTTCCCAAGCTGCTCCGGCGGGGCATCCCGCAGATAGCGGCTGGTAAAAATAATTTTAGGCATGGAGTTCTCCCTCCATCATCCTTCCTCTCTGGGTGGACAATAAAAAATCAGTAACTGAAATCCATGTTTTATAGTGGTTTCATCTTCCGTTTCATAATAATCACAATCCACATAAAAATCATTAGAGATAAATGCTTTCACATTCTCTTCCAGCAACCAGCTCTTCCAGGTCTTAAAGTTTATAACACTAAATGAAGGTACATATCATCATGGTGCTGATTTAACATTCATTCAGATACTCCGTGCAGAGAAATTTCGAGACTTTTCCAGCTCCAATCCTTTTTCATTTCTCATATGAGCTTTCCCAGAGTAATATCCTCTACTGCTGTCCTCACTTTCCCACACGGTCATTCCATCTTCACTCGTACTCAAATAACTTGTACTGGATCCGCGTCTCGTTTTAACATTTTCTGTTCTGCTTCACCGGTCGTCTCCCTGTGCTCCTGCAGGGCCAGTTCCGTCAGGTCACGAACTGCATCTTCCATAATTTGTTCTTTTCCCATGTTATACTCCTTTTTGACACACCATAAATAAAATAAGGGCGGTTGTCCATACGCAAGATTCATAAATCGTTTTGGCTACTCTTGTACTCTATACTTCACGTTTTTGATATTTGTATGCATCTTCAAACTCAACCGCCCCATTGACTCTCTTCACCTCATCCACGCATTTCAGATGTAGCTTTTTCAGGGCATCCTCATCTACCTCATGGGAATAGGCAATCACATGAGCCAGTTTGGAAATCTCCACTGCAAGCTTAAAATCCATACGCGCCAGACGGTTTTCACTGTCATGTACGGTACTGGTGAGCACGGAGGATAAGGACTGGAGCAGATAGTTTTCTGCCTTTTTAGAATTCAAAAATCCAATATAAAATTTAACCGCTTCTGCCACAAACTCATTACGGGAACGAGCTCCTACATAGCTCACCATCTCATCTGCCCGCTCTACCAGCTCTTTCTCCATATAAACGCCTATACGCTGTTTCTTTGCCCTGCCCGCCAATGCCTTCCCTCCTTCGGTATTCATAAAAAAGCCCGCAATCGGCGTTTTCTTTGCATCTTTTGGCTCTACCAGCACCACTTTCTTCTCTCCCTGCCAATAAAGTATTCAAACCAGAATCCCCGGACGGCTTTGCCGGCCGGTGTTTTCCGGGGGTGTGCTGCGAAAGCAGCATAACCCCTTTAACCTGCACCACTTTCGACCCAACCTGACCTGCATCTGCCTGCCCGTATAACGTTCGGTCACAAAGGCCGGGGAAGGCCGTCATTCCTGCCAGGGGTATCCCAGTCCCACTCCGCCTGTCAAAGCGGCACAAACGGCCAAATACAGGCCCACGTTCCCGGAATAGGCGCTCTATCCCATCATGCCAAGCTGCCAGGGGTCCATCTCCGGCTCGCAAATCTCCACTTCCGACAGGTCAAACTCGGAAAGCGGGTATAATTCCTGGGGAAACTCCCCCAAACCGTGAGCTTGCAGATAGGCTTCATTGCTGGCATTAATCCCAAGATTGCTCTCATCTCCTGTCTGCCAGGCATAGACCTGCTCTACACTGCCATCCTCAAACCGGAGATACATTCCCTCGGTAATCTCATTTCCATGCTTATCCTGATACCTCATACACTGCCCGCCTGTCCCATCTCCTGACCCGTCTGGCTTCTCACATGGCTCTCTTCTGCCTGCCGTCTCGGCTTGGCCGGCTTTGCCGCTCCCTCCCTGGCAATCTTATCATCCAGGTACTCCCGGGTGGTCTGCGGCACATATTTTTCATACATCTTCTGTAAGTAATCGCTCAGCTCCTCCTTCAAATCCGCTTCCTTTTTGCCCATGTGATAGGCCAAAGCATCCAGGCGCTCCGTATTAAATGTCAGTGTCAATGTGGTATTTTTCATCCAGCTCTCCCCTTTCATGAATTATTTAGCTGTGGACTGACCGGCTCTCTCTCCGGTTCATTCACCCATGTTTCGTATTCCTGTTCGCTGCAATAACCTCCAAGCATGCCGGAAAATGCCTCCAGACGGCCGGGCTTTACTCCGGACAATTCCATCTGCAATCCATAAAGTCCCTGATACACCCGCTCTACTTTTGCATTCAGAACATCGGCCCAGGCTTTCTTTCCCGCCTCTGTCAACGTCCCTGAATCCAGTTCTGCAATGGTATGCGGCACGTTATCAACCTCTGTATGCACCAGATGGATGTTCTCCCAATGGGTACACAGGATATCTTTTAATCGTGGGGACTTTACATCTGCTCCTGCTTCCTGAACCGCCGCCTCTCCTTCTTCCGGAATATAGTTGGGGCAGAAATCCAGATAATAATAAATATCGAATCCCTCTTCCATACAATCAACGAGAGATACCTCCTGCCGTTCGCGCAGCATATCCTGCAACAGCTTCCACAAACGAGGATTCTCCGACTGCCCTTCTCCCAACAATGTTTCTACCTTGGAGCGGTCTGTCATCCAGTTGCCAGTGGTAGTCTTGTTCGTTCCTTCCTCTACAATCTCTTCCACCGCTTTGGCCAGAATCCCATTTACCTTTGAAAGGGAATCATAGCAAAGTGCTGTCGCATCCGGCACATAGGAGGCATATCTCGCATAGGGATATCCTTCTGCCTCCACAAACACACCGTCCCGATACCCTTCGCCAGTCACCAGCATGCAGTAAAATACACCGTTCTTTTCATCCATAAGCATCGGCTTTGAGTTCTTCTCAATAAACTCATAGCTATCACAGGGACTACTTAAGAACTGCTCATACTCCTCCTTCGGCAGACGTATCACAGTTTCAATCACTACATCCCGCAGCCGGAAATCCGGCTTACGTTCAAATACTGCTTGTATCAACCAATCCCTCCTCTATCCATGTTCGCAATCAGAACAGGCCGCCATGCTGTTACCCATAACGTACCTGTTCCGGTTCATATTCCGTTTTCTAGAGTCCTACCGCCATGATCAGGCGCATGGCATCCCGAAAGCCGTTCATGTATAACTCCCGACATTCCGTCTCAGATATGCAGAACTTGTCAACCAGCTGATTGTCCAGCCATTCCCGGTCCTCCTCTGACAGTGTGTGCAGGATCCGGTCCATCCTGGCCACATACTCTTTCACCTCCAGGTCATAGGTCTTGGACCGGCTCATTCCAAACTCATCCCGGAGTTCCTGAACACGCTTCACCATTAACTCTTCTGCCTGCTCTGCAAGCTCTCTCATTGTCGCTCACCTCCTTACACCAGCCAACATATCCTATGGTCGGCCACAAGTCGATACCTAAAATTACCAAAGATTTTCGTTGAAACCAATCAAACCTAAGCAGCTGGAAGTCGTGCAAATGCATAAAAATGGCTGCGCCAATAGTTGGAATCAATGTTCGCATAACCGATGGGGTAGAGTAGGAAAGCGCCGCCTTGCCGCATTT
>UMIC01004606.1_pt1 | contig 40798 bp, 38 predicted proteins | sample 1965681 | NCBI WGS metagenome assembly UMIC01 (sample SAMEA4836114, study PRJEB28245) | human gut metagenome | biome: gut microbiome; material: fecal sample | place: Denmark | collected 2008
AAACACCTCGCGGGATATTACGTATGAACAGTAACTATAAAATCAATAATATTTCTGACACATACATCAAGATCGTCATTTTCGAATCTTCTGCTGATCCCGGCCTCCTTAATCTTCTCTTCGGAAAAATCTTCCTGATCTGCAAGAAATCTGCGGCACAGTTCCTCATATTTCGGTGTTTCCTGCTCTTTTTCCCTTTTGATTGCACGTATCAGTCTTTCACCGTCTTCTACCTCGATATAAACAGGAACTACATTTGACTCCCCGTAATAATTTCTCATTTTCTGATAGGATTCCAGTGTGCCGATTCCCAGATAATGTCCTTTCTTAAGATCAATCTGTCCATCATCTGCCGTAAAATAAGTCCACACACCGTATACTGTATTGTAAGCTCTTGCTTCGATGACTTTTCCTTCTGTCTTAAATTTCTGAAGTTTCTTTTCGTCTGTAAAATAATACTGTTTGCCGTTTTCCTCTCCGTCTCTTACCGGTCTGGTCGTGTAGAGAATCAGCTTCTTGAGATTCAGTTCTTTATTTCCTGCAAGTCTGGAATAGATTTTGTCTTTTCCTGACGCACTTTTTCCCATAATGTAAAAAATCTTACCCATTGGTTTCTTCGTATTGCTCCTTTGTTGTCTGTTTTACCACACGGATGGACTGATTCGTATAATCTTCGAGTCCCTGCAGATACAGTCCCTCTTCCGTATATATTTTTATATTACGGATAAATTGTCCCGTAATCTGCTCTCCAGGAGTAAGAAGCGGAATTCCCGGCGGATACAGATAAGCAAACTCTGCCGATATCCTGCCGATACATTCTTCCAGAATGCAGCTTTCGCTCTCCGTTTCCATTGCCTCAGAAATAGAAAGTACCTGATTCAGGACACAGTACATGGACTTCGCATCCATTTTACGTTCTTCCATTCCTGTCAGATCAAGCTTTTTCACTTTTTGCTCTTCTTCCCTGTCTATCTCCTCGATTGCCTGACAAAGACGTTCAAATCCCTCTTCCCTGTCTCCTACCGCTGCAAGTGCGAGAGCATACGTCTCACTCTCCATCTCCATCTGTATATGATATCTCTCCAGAAGGATATCATACAACTGCGCTCCTGTCAGTGTAGAATTCACCGTAGAAAAAATCAGTTTTGAACGGTCATAATCAAATACACCATTTACATCCTTTTCCGGATCTGCCAGGCAGATATATCTGCACTGCGAAAGCCTCTTTCGTGCCTGTTCCAGTATTTTTGTAAATTCACGGAACATTTCGTGTCCTTCTGCTGCCATCGTATCGATACATGCATCGATACTTGCCATAAGAATATAAGACGGACTGCTCGTCTGATAGATTCCCATAAATCTCCGAATAAGTCTTCCATCCACTCTGTCACTGCAGTTATGAAGAATTGCAGTCTGCGTCATAGCCGGAAGCGTTTTGTGAAAGCTCTGGATTACAAGGTCTGCTCCAAGTTCCACTGCTGAAGTCGGAAAATAATTCGAGAAATGAAAATGTGCTCCATGTGCCTCGTCAACAATCAGCGGAATCCCATATTTGTGCGTAATCTCAGCAATTGCCTTAACATCAGAAACCACTCCGTCATAAGTCGGTGAAGTAATCAATACTGCTTTGATATCCGGATTCTCTGCAAGACATCTTTCCACTTTGTCCGGAAAAATTCCGCCGTTTATCCACCACTTCATATCCATCTGTGGATAAATGTAAGTTGGTTTTAACTCTCTCAGATACATGGCATGGTATACTGCTTTATGACAGTTTCTTGCCACAAGTATCTGTCCCTTCCGCGGAACTGCTGCCGAAATAGCCGCAAGCAGAGCTGCGGTACTTCCATTCACACTGTAATAACTTTCTTTTGTTCCATAAAGCTTTGAGACATTTTTCTGCGCCTCAAGAAGAATGTCTTCCGGATGATGAAGATTATCAAAACCTTCGATTTCGGTAATGTCTCTCTCGAAAGGAAAATCACCTCTTACTGAATCCGGATTGCGTTTATGTCCCGGCATATGAAACGGATAATAATCCGACTGACCATAGCTTTCGAGTTTTTTATATAATTTTTCCATAATTATTATACCTTGAAGCGATAGCCGACACCCCAGATAGTTTCTATATATTGCGGCTTCGCCGTATTGAATTCGATTTTTTCACGGATTTTCTTGATATGAACCGTGACAGTTGCAATATCCCCTACAGATTCCATGTCCCAGATCTGACGGAACAGCTCCGCTTTTGTAAATACACGGTTAGGATTCTCAGCAAGAAATGTCAGAAGATCAAACTCCTTCGTTGTAAAAGTCTTTTCTTCGCCATTTACCCATATACGTCTCGCCGTCTTGTCAATCTTGATTCCTCGAATCTCAATAATGTCGTTCTTTACTGTCCCGGAACCAACCAGCCTGTTATATCTCTCCATATGTGCCTTTACACGTGCAACCAGTTCACTCGGACTGAATGGTTTCGTCATGTAGTCATCTGCACCAAGCCCCAGACCACGGATTTTATCAATATCATCTTTCTTTGCTGAGACCATGATGATCGGAATATTTTTTTCCTGGCGTACCTGACGGCAGATATCAAATCCGTCCACCTCCGGAAGCATCAGATCAAGAATAATCAGATCATATTCTTCTTTGAGTGCTTTTTCAAGGCCCACATCTCCTCTGTTTGCTATTTCCACTTCAAATCCTGACAGTTCCAGATAATCTTTCTCCAGATCTGCAATTGCTTCTTCATCTTCAATGATCAGAATTTTGCTCATTTCATAGGTACCTCCTGGTATTTTCTTAAAACAAAGTACATAATCGTTCCGATTCCTTCACGGCTGGTTGCCCATACCTTGCCGCCATGGTCTTCTAGAATCTTACGAACGATCGAAAGACCGATTCCACTTCCTCCTTTGGAAGAATTTCGTGAAACATCGGTTCTGTAAAAACGGTCAAAAATATAAGTCAGATCTTTTGATGCAATACCTTTACCATTATCTTCTATCTCAACCTGTATAAAATCTCCGACATCTTTTACCCGGATCTGGATCACTCCTTTTGGCTTATCCATATATTTGATTGCGTTGCTGATGATATTATGGATCACACGCCGGATCTGCTCTCCGTCAGCAATGACAAGGACATCCTTTTCGACATAATTTGCATAATAAAGCTGAATGCCTCTCGTCTCCAATTCCAGTCCGACTTCTTCCGCACAGTCTGAAAAATAATCATCAACATTTAATTTGCTGAATGTATATGGGATACGGTTGGTATCAATCTTTGAGTAAAAAGTAAGCTCATTGATCAGATGATCCATCTCATTTGTTTTGTTGTAAATGGTGCGCACATAGCGGTCCATCTTTTCCGGTGTATCTGCAACCCCGTCCATGATTCCCTCTACATACCCCTTTACGGCTGTGATCGGGGTCTTCAGGTCATGGGAAATATTACTGATTAGTTCTTTATTTTCTTTATCGAGAAGAACCTTTTCTTCTGCTGACTCTTTCAGCCGCCGTCTCATCTCCTCGAAGTCCCGGCACAATTCTGCAAATTCATCCGTCCCGTCTACTTCCAGCACAAAGTCCAGATTGCCCTCTTTTATATTTTGCGTCGCTTTTCGTAATTTAACCAGCGGAGTTGCCACACTTCTGTATATCCAGAGACCGATGGAAACACTTGTAAAAATCAATATCACAAGCGCGGTAAAAAAAAGGTCCTTCGTCATAATCTGTATACTTGTCTGACTGCTTTCGGTATCCGCAATCGTAATATCATATGCACTTTCCTGCACGGTATCACTACTCGATGAATTGTGGTGCTGCGCCTCACTAATTCCAAACAGCGTAGCCGCCAGCAAAAGCATCGGCATCAGTATGATCATCAGAAATCCGACGATAATTCTGTTTTTTAATTTCATGTTATTTATTCACCTCTTAAGATAATCAGCGGACGCACACCGGTGCCTCCTCGATAAAAAATGAACGCATATTACGAACCATTTGTTCGATATATATGCGTTCATTATATCATATCACTATATTCTTATCTCTAAATTTTCTATTAAATCAGTAAAAAGAGTGTGTTCTTTATTACTGTTCTGTCTCTTAAAGATATTTCTTGAGGTCTTCTACTTTGTCCATTTTTTCCCATGGAAGATCCACATCTGTACGTCCAAAGTGACCATAAGCTGCCGTCTGTTTGTAGATTGGTCTTCTCAGGTCAAGCATACGAATGATTCCAGCCGGACGAAGGTCGAAATTCTCACGGATAATCTCAACAAGTTTTCCATCAGAAACTTTACCTGTTCCAAATGTATTTACATTGATGGAAGTCGGTCTTGCAACTCCGATTGCGTAAGAAAGCTGGATTTCGCATTTATCAGCCAGTCCTGCTGCTACAATATTTTTTGCAACATAACGAGCTGCATATGCGGCGGAACGGTCAACCTTTGTACAGTCCTTACCGGAGAAAGCACCGCCACCGTGACGTCCTGCTCCACCATAAGTATCAACAATGATTTTACGTCCTGTCAGTCCACTGTCACCGTGAGGTCCACCGATTACGAAACGTCCTGTCGGATTGATAAAGTATTTTGTATCATCATCTACCATGTCTGCCGGAATGATGGCATCAAAAACATATTTTTTAATATCTTCATGAATCTGTTCCTGAGTAACTTCCGGATCATGCTGTGTAGAGCATACAACTGCATCGATACGGATCGGTTTGCCCTCTTCGCTGTATTCTACAGTTACCTGAGTCTTTCCATCTGGTCTTAAGTATGGCAGTGTTCCGTCTTTACGAACTTTTGTAAGCTGACGTGCAAGTTTATGGGCCATGTTGATTGCATATGGCATATACTCCTCTGTCTCATTAGAAGCATATCCGAACATCATACCCTGGTCTCCGGCACCAATCGCGTCTATCTCATCTTCACCCATTTTTGCTTCGAGAGCCTTGTCTACACCCATTGCAATATCTGCCGACTGCTCATCAATTGCAGTGATAACTGCACATGTATCTGCATCAAAGCCATATTTGCCACGGGTATAACCGATTTCTCTTACAGTATCTCTTACGATTTTCTGGATATCAACATAAGCACTTGTAGTGATCTCACCCATTACAAGTACAAGACCTGTTGTAGTTGCTGTCTCGCATGCAACACGTCCCATCGGATCTTCTTTCATAATTGCATCAAGAATAGCATCAGAAATAGCATCGCACATTTTGTCCGGATGGCCTTCTGTTACTGACTCAGAAGTAAATAAAATTTTCTCTTTTTCCATTGTTAAACCTCTTTCTGTAAATAATCAGTAAATTTATGTTCTACGAATTACTCCATTGCTTCGCAATTCTCGTAATTCTGCAATCATTCGGAATCCGCAGATTTTTTTCAAAAATCGCTACTTCCTCATGATTGGGCGGCTTCCAAATTCAAATGCCTATACGTGTAAGCACGAACGGCATTATGACTTTTTCAGCCTGTATAACAAAAAATAAAGACAGCCCCAACAACAGGACTGTCTTGAATTCGATTTCAATCCTCTTATTGTTCGATGACTCGCTCAGGTTGGCACCTTCCTCATAAAAAGGGGTTGCCGTGGCTTCACAGATCCTTTGTATCTCCACCACTCTGAATAAAAGGCCGCTTTATGAAGTTATTGCAGAACTTACAATATACTTATTTCATATAAATGTCAAGTAGTAACTCTGCTAAATTTTTGACAATTTTTATCATCCAACACGAAGACGGAATTTCTGGATTTCTTTCTCGCTGGAAACCTTCTCGATCTCAGCACCGAGACTTCTCAGTTTCTCCTCAAAATTCTCATATCCTCTCTGGATATATACAATATCATCAACAACCGTAATACCGTCTGCCGCAAGGCCGGCAATAACAAGTGCTGCTCCGGCACGGAGATCCGGTGCGCTGACTCTTGCTCCTGTCAGTTTCCTTACGCCATCAATGATTGCTGAATTACCTTCAACCTTAATGTTGGCTCCCATTCTGGAAAGCTCGTCCGCGTATTTAAAGCGGTTTTCAAAGATGCTCTCTGTAACAATACTTGTACCTTCTGCCAGTGCAAGTGTTACAGCAATCTGTGGCTGCATATCGGTAGGATATCCCGGATAAGGAAGAGTCTTTACATGTGTGCGGTGAAGTCTCTTGCCTGCACGAACACGCACTGCATCATCAAATTCCTCAACCTCACATCCGATTTCTTCAAGCTTTGCTGTAGTTGCCTCCAGATGTTTCGGAATAACATTCTTCACTGTTACATCTCCGCCTGTTGCAGCAGCTGCAAACATAAAGGTTCCCGCTTCGATCTGATCCGGAATAATAGAATATTCGGTACGGTGAAGTTTCTCTACACCTTTGATACGGATTACATCAGTACCTGCACCTTTAATGTTGGCTCCCATGCTGTTCAGGAAGTTGGCGACATCAACGACATGCGGCTCACGTGCTGCATTCTCAATGATCGTACGTCCTGATGCCATTGCGGCTGCCATCATAATATTGATTGTAGCTCCAACGGACACAACATCAAGGAAAATATGACTTCCATGAAGGTTTTCGGTCTCTGCGACGATTGCACCATGGAGAATCTTTACAGATGCACCGAGTGCACGGAATCCCTTGAGATGCTGATCAATCGGACGGCTTCCGATGTTACATCCGCCCGGAAGCGGTACTTCCGCATGTTTGTATTTACCAAGTAATGCACCTAACAGATAATAAGATGCACGGATTTTTTTAATATATTCATAATCAACACTGATATCTGCAATTGTAGATCCGTTGATCTTGACTGTAGATCTGTCGATTCTGTCAACCTGAGCCCCTATCCCGGCAATTGCTTCTAACAAAACATTTATGTCTCTTACGTCCGGCAGATTTTCGATAAGGATTGTTTCATCCGTCATAATTGCTGCTGAAAGAATTGCAAGTGCAGCATTTTTGGCGCCACCTATTTCAACTTCGCCCACTAATGGATTGCCGCCTTTGATTACATACTGTTCCATAAAACACCTCTATAATTATTTTCACTCCGTAAGCCGAAGCGAATGCCAGAAATAAATTTCTATCTCACTTTCAGGCGCCTGTCCCGAAAGCTCAATTTCGTATTATAGCATATATTTGCTATTTGTAAATAAAAATTTCTTCTGTACACTTCTGCTCCCCTGCTTGTACAATAGTTACTTTGCTTTCTCTTTTAGTGTTTCCAAAAGAAGCTCCAGACTTGCTTCCAGATCTTTCCCCTCCTGATCTACCACAATATCTGCATATTTTTCATACAACGGAGTTCTTTCTTCATACAGACTCTCAAGAGTCTGCCCTTCTCGCAGCAAAACGCCGCGCCCCTTCAGATTTCCAAGGCGCTTTGCCAGAGAATTCAAAGATAATTTCAAATAAACAACTGTTCCAACAGACTTCAGATGCTTCATAGCTTCTTCACAGTAGACGACACTTCCACCTGTTGCAATTACAGTATTTTCTGCTTCTATGGAAGCATTTACACGGTTTTCAACATTCTGAAATCCCTCATATCCTTCTTCTTCGATAATCTGCCACAGGCGCCGATGCTCCTGTTTCTGAATAAGAAGATCTGAATCGAGGAACTGATACCCCAACACCTTTGCCAGCACAACACCGATCGTACTTTTTCCAACTCCCGGCATTCCAATCAATGTTATATTATTCATAAAGTGTTTTCTCCCGTTTTATAAATTGCTTAACGTATATTTTATCATAAACACTGTAATTCTGCAATCCCTTTTAAAATCAGGCTTTGTGACCATTTCTGGTTGCTTTTTTCGACGTTTTTTTCTTCTTTTTGACACTGTATCCAAACGTTCCCAGTTGCTTTCCGGTTCCCATATATTCCCCATGAGAATACACAAGTGGTTTTGCAAGATTCAGATCAAAACGATTATTTTCGTCCATATAGTGTTCGTCTGCATGAACAGCTACTACATCTGCCAGAAACATATGATGGGAACCAAGCTCTTTGATTTCTTTTACTTTGCACTCGATGGATACAGGAGACTCCTGAATCATCGGTGCACTCACGATATCAGCCTTTTCGCGGGTCAGTCCTGTCTCTTTGAATTTGTCTACATCTCTTCCTGAACGGACACCACAGAAATCTGTTGCTTTAGCAAGTTTCTCAGTCGTAAGATTAATTACAAACTCTCCGGTTTCTTTTATCATGTGATAAGAATAACGCTCCGGTCTTACTGAAATATAAACCATCGGAGGATTGGTACATATGGTTCCTGTCCATGCAACCGTTATAATATCATCTTCACCTTTGCCGTCTGTAACACTTACCATAACGGCCGGAAGCGGATACAGCATATTACCCGGTTTCCATGTCTGCTTTGTCATTTTTCGCCCTCCGTCTGTTTATACGTAATCGCTGCCGCTCATCTGTGCGGCTTCCATCAGTGGCGGAATCAGCTGTTTCTTACGTGATACCACACCTTTCAGATAAATCGTGCCGTTTTCCGGCTGCATTTTAAATGCATTTACCGCCATCTCTTCACTTCCCTCACCATAGAAAAGAAGTTCCGTGGACTGTTCCATAATATTCGTGAGCATAAAGTAAACTCTGGATACTCCGTGTCTGCCACATTCGCTGACCATAAACGGAAGCAGTCTTTCTTTGATTTCTTTAAGTTCATCTGCATCCATGGAACTGATCTGTCCCACACCGAAGCAGACATCTCCCTCTGCGATAAATTTCTTGTAATCCTGATAAAAAATTTCCTCAGGAGATTTATCTTTCAGGTTGCTTCCTGCCTTGAACATCTCTCTCGCAAATTCCTCAATGGAAATATCTGCAATCAGTGCAAGTGCTCCTGCCGCCATCTTATCCTGCAGTGTGCAGGTCGGTGAACGGAACATCAGGGTATCAGAAATGATTGCTGCGCAGAGAAGTCCCGCAATTTTGGGTGGAATCTCGAGCTTCTGTTCGCCATACATCTGGTACATGATCGTGCCGGTACAGCCAACCGGCTGGTTGCGGAAACTGATCGGCTGCATCGTCTGCAGTGTTCCAAGTTTATGGTGATCGATGATTTCCATAATCTCAGCCTTATCTATATTATCTACAGCCTGATCTTTTTCATTATGGTCTACGAGAACCACTTTTTTCCTGTGCATGTCAAGGAAATTACGACGTGAGATCGTACCGATACATTTTCCTTTTTTGTCAATGACAGGAAATGCACGATGACGGTGTTTGATCATCACATCCTGAATATCATCTGTAAAATCTTCGGTATTAAATGTTACGAGACTTTCGGTTTTCATAATATATTTCACCGGAATACTCTGATTAATAAGACGCGAGATCGTAAAGGTATCATATGGTGATGAAATGATGATGATATCTTTCTCATGTGCCAGCTTCAGGACCTTTTCGGTCACTTCAATTCCAAGTCCGACAATGATACAGCTTACATTCTGCTCAATTGCCTGCAGATGGTCTTCTTCACGGTTTCCCATAATGATCATGTCATTTTCTTCGACATATTCTTTCATTTTATCCGGATTGGCGGTTGCTACCATGATCTTTCCCTGGATAAAATAACCATGTCCGTTACCTTCAACCACTTTTCCTCCGATAGTCTCGGCAATTCTCTGATACTGCGTCCGCGCACGGGAAAGAAGATAACTGTCAGTCGTATCCATGTAAGTTTTGGCAATATCACCGATTGTGATCAGACCTTCCAGAGTACCGTCTTTTTCTCTGATTGGAAGAGAAACGATGCTGTTTTCCTGCATCAAATCCCATGCATTTTTTAAAGACATGCTCTTATTTGCCTCAGGACTTAAACGGATATCCATATCCTTTACCTGTGTACCGATATTGCTTAAATATCCCGGTGGCTGCACACCAAAACGGTTCAGTACGTATTCTGTTTCTTCATTGATCTGTCCCGCACGCTTCGCAATATATTTGCTGTCCTGTGTGGTTCTGTTTTTGATATCGCAGTAAGCGATTGCTGAGCAGATAGAATCTGTGTCCGGGTTCTTATGTCCGATAACAAAAATTTTTTCCTGTTTTTTCATAAAAATAAAATCCTCTGAATATATTTGTTTCTTAATCTAATTTAATATTTGCAAAAAGAGAACCAAGTGAAGTGGTTGCCTGCTGTCCGGCATCCGGTACTTCATAGACCTCTTCTTCGATTTCCTTTGCCATCATGTCAGATGCTTCTTTGATGCTGAGACTTAACTTGCCGTCTTTGATTGCAGTTACTTTAACTTTTACCTTGTCGCCGACTGCCAGAACTTCGGATGGTTTTTTGATTCGTTTTTCACAGATCTGGAAAATATGAACCAGTCCGGAAAGTCCGTTTCCAAGATCAACAAAAGCACCGTACGGCTGAATACTTTCTACAGTTCCTTCTGTTACCAGTCCGATCTCGAGGTTTGAAACTTTATTTTTTCTTTCTTCTTCCGCTTTTGCTCTGAGAATTTCTTTTGCGGAAAGAATCAGTTTCTTGCTGTCTTTATCTACATCAATGACCTGAACCTGAATCGGTTTGTTCAGATATTCTTCTGTATCTTCTACATATCCAAGTGCAAGTTTGGATGCCGGAATAAATCCCCGCACACCTTCTACATAAGCAATTACTCCTGCATTTGTAATGCCTTTAACTACTACATCAAGAACTTCTCCGGATGTCTTTAATTCTTCCAGTTTGTCCCATGCAAGAATGTCAGAAGCTTCCACTCTGGAAAGAAGGATATTACCGTGTCCGTCATCTTTGCGTACGACTGTCGCAGATACTTCATCTCCTTCATGTACTTCTTCTTTGATATTGAATCCCGGTTCTCTGCTGTAATCTTCTACCGGAATCACACCTTCTGCGTAATATTTCAGATCAAGGATTACTTCTTTTTCATCTACACTGATTACAGTTCCTGTAAGAATATCGCCTTCTTCTATTTTTTTCATTGATTCTTCCAGTTCTTTTTCAAAATCTTTCATTGATTCAGCCATGATATTCCGTTCTCCTTTACTTTTTTGTTTTATTATATTATAACACTAAAAATAAAAAAAGCCCCAAAATAGGGCTTTATAAACGAGGAGTGCCCCGGCAGTGGTTTACCGGGGCGATTATTATGAAAAAATTTATGTGTAATGAAGAACATTACAACGTCTGTTTTGTGTAGCTCTTTCGAACTGTTCTTATCATAGCAATCAATTATGAACATATTATGAACAAGCAGTAAATCTTTCGTGTATTTGCACAATTTTTAAGATTCGTTTCATTTTTTTTTATAAATTTGCTACATATTCTTGTTTCACATATATTTTTTCATTTGTTTATTTTATATAATGTTAACTATTACTTAGTTAAGCAGGCTTTTTGCAATGTCGATGAGTTTTCCGATAACACCCTTGACATCATCTTTCGTAATTCCAAGGCTTTCGAGCTTATCATATACCTTTGTGATCTGGGTTCTCAGCTCATTTTCGTCAAGATTCATATTTTTGAATTTGTTGTATAATTGAACCAATGTAGATTTCTCAGAATCAGTAAGTGAAATACCAAGTCCGCTTGCTGCCACATCAATAGCACTGCTGATTTCTTCATCGGATACATCAACCTGTCCGATTGCATCTTTTGCAGCAACGATAATGTCGACTACTTTATCCGGATCAGAAAGAAGATCATCTACTCCACTGTTCTCCAGTACGGATACCGCCTGGTCTACTGCATCAGATGTTGTATCTGCATACACCATTGCCGGTGTCGTACATGTAAGAGCTCCTGCAAGAATAATTGCGCTTAATTTGTTTATTTTCATTTTAATTACCTCCTGAATCAACTGTCCTTTTGGGTACGCTCTGCATTATAGCACACTTTTTCTCATTGCTGTAAAATTCTTTTTCACTTTTTTTCCACGCTCATTCATAAAAGTTTCGACAATCGTTCACCGTTTTTTCATAACTTAAACACGATTCCATCATAATTTCCGAATATACTAAGACCATAAAAATAATACAGCCAACATTATTTTTATAAATTTTCTTTTTCATATGTTGATTACTGAAAGGTAATCAACTCTCCTTCCTTTTAAATTAAATAAAATAACTATAAAGGGCATCCGACCAGCCACCGGATGCCCTTTATAGTTATTTTTATTTATCTCTTGTTTATTATTTTATTTCATGTCGGAAAAAATATCGGACAGTTTTGCAAACTGCTCCAGTGTCAGTGTCTCTCCACGAATATTTAACGGAAGTCCACACTCGGTGATTGCCGCTTCTACCTGCTCTTTTGTATAATTCAGTTCCTGCGAATTCTTAAGGCCGTTTGCGAGTGTCTTTCTCCTCTGGTTAAAAGAAGCGCGGATGATACGAAACATCAGCTTTTCATCCTTTGCCGTAACAGGCGGATTCTGATGTCGTGTCAGCCTGATCACCGCACTTCCGACTTTTGGTCTCGGCATGAAACAGTTCGGCGGAACGTTTGCCACGATTTCCGGTTTCGCATAATACTGGACTGCCAGTGATAAAGCTCCGTAATCTTTGGATCCCGGTCCGGTCTGCATACGATCTGCAACTTCTTTCTGAACCATTACTGTGATAGAATCTACCGGAACATGACTTTCAAACAATCCCATAATGATCGGTGTCGTAATGTAATACGGCAGGTTTGCCACAACTTTGATCGGACGTCCCTGATTCTTCTCGTCTGCGATCTTACGAATATCGGTCTTTAATATATCTCCGTGGATCACATTGACATTATCCCATTCTTTCAAAGTATCTTTCAGAATCGGAATCAGTGCATCGTCAATCTCTACAGCAGTTACTTCTCTTGCAGAATCAGCAAGATACTGGGTCATCGTTCCGATTCCCGGTCCGATTTCCAGTACAAAATCATCTTTTGTGATTTCAGAAGCCTGTATGATTCTGTCCAGAACATGTGTATCGATCAGAAAATTCTGACCAAACCTTTTCTGGAAAACAAATCCATACTTTTGAAGAACTTCAATGGTATATTTGGGATTTCCGAGATAAGGTCTGGTCATAATTTCCTCCTGATATATGTTTGTTTTAATTAAAATCTTTTTCGTAAAGTACTTTATATCCGTCCTGATTTACTTTTTTCTTGGATATCAGTTTACGGATACCGCCTTTTGATTTCATAATTGCATTGTCGATCATATCTTTGACCGCACCGATGTTCATAGGCTGATCCTCTTTCTGGCTTGTACTGATCAGGTTGTACAGTGCAAGCATGCCCATCTGATCGATCATGTATCCGTTTTCTCTTGTGTACACTTTTGCAAAGTTTACAAGCTCATCATTGGTGAATACCGGAATATTGATCATAGATGTAAACTTAGATGTAAATTTCGGGAATCTCGCGATCAGCTTACGCATACCGATTTTTTCATCTTCAATGATCACGATCAGTCCGTCTGTGCGGAATTCCATTGCTTTATTTAACTGCTCGACTGTTTCTTTTGTGAGCTGATTTGCATTTTCGATAACAAGGAAACCACCGGACATCTTCTTCACAATCTCTGCAATATTCTTATCATTGATCTGATCAGCAAACACATATGCAACCTTGGATGCTTCCAGATTGAGTTCTTTACAGATTGCAGGAATCAGTCCGGAAATCAGGCGTGTTTTTCCTGTTTCACGACCACCCATGACGATCACGTTACCGGTTTTTGAGGTCTTGTCGGATGCATTTATCTGTACATCATACAGAGATTCAACGATCTGTTCTCTCAGACCCGGAACTTTTGCAAAATAAGTAAACAGTTTCTCTTCATCCTCAGTCATTTTTTTATCACGCGGAATGATGTCCTCTGCGTTAGTTTCCGGCTGAATGGAATCAATGAACTGCTCCAGTTCTTCTTCCTGTGTAAGAAGTTTCGCTGATTTTTCCTTCTTGGAATGTTTTACTTCTTTTACCGGAATTTCAACTGTCTCTGCAAGATCATCCTCATCTGCATTTCTTCCGGCAGGACCGTTCAGAAACTCATCTTCTGCACTCTGAAGATCTTCTTCTGTCATAAAATCATCCGGATCTTCTTCCGGTTCCAGTGCTTTGACCGGTTTTTTCGGCTGAATCGTTTCTTTCGGAATCTCAATTCCCTGTTCGCTTGCAGCCGCAAGAATTGTATCTTCAAGATTAAAATCAAATTCTTTATCGGAATCTTCTTTATCCATTCCCGGAAGACAGATATTCGGTGCCTGCGGGATCTCTGTCTCAAGAGAAGCATCCACATCAAAATTCTTCATGGATTCCGGAATCTCAAGCTCCGGCATCTTAAACTCTGTCGCTTTTTCCGGTGCAGCATCTTTCTCATTCTGCTTCTCTTCAGAAACCTCCTGAGCATCTTCTTCCGGATCATGCTCAATCTCTTCTTCTGTAAATTCTTCGATTCGTTCTTCTATATCACTGAATACAGACTGTCCCGGATTTTTCGGTGCATGGATCACCGCATCTTCCGGCTCAAGCTCCGGAACATTCGTCGGCTCTTCCTCAGAAGAAATATCTTTGATCATTTCTTCCTGCACTTCTTCTGCCGGTGTCTCAGATTCTTCCTCAGTCAGCTCTTCGCTGTCCTCTTTTTTCTTGCCGTTGAAAATATCACGGATGCCTTTGGATATTTTTTCCTGAAGGCTTTCTGCTCCGTTTACATCACGTTCATCAATGCGGACGCTTTCAATAACCGGACCTTCATCCTCTGCTTTTTCGATTTCGGATATTTCCTGACTGTCTTTATCTGTATTTAATTCAGCTGCTTCTTCTACCGTTGTAAGATTCGGAATAAACTGCTTGTCGTATTTTTCCTTTTCTGCTCCGGTCAGCATACCCATACGGTTCTTAAGATCCAGTGCCTTCATGACATATTTGCCTTCGCTGAACCAGAGAACCATCTCATTACAGAGATCCAGACATTTCTCTGTATCACCATTCTGATAATACAGCTTTGCCAGTTCATAGGACCATCTTTCTGTAAATTCTTTTTCTTTGTATTCTTCCAAAATCCTGATCTGCTGATCAAGCGGAACCTGTTTTTCTTTGCTTATTTTATAATTCAGAATATACCGGGTACTGTCATTAGGGGCAATTTCCAGAAATTCTTCATAAAATTCTTCTGCTTCCTGAATATCCTTCATTCTGAGGGATACTTCGATCAAGCGGTACAAAATATTTTTGCCAATAGGAGCTCTGTGATAAGCAAGAAGAAAGATCTCCTTACTGTCCTCGTATCTTTTATTTGCTGCGTAAATCTCACCTACAACACATAAAGTACGGACATTCTTCACGCGACGCCAGTCAATACTGTCTACAACTTCCATGGCATCCTTATAATTTTTCTTTTCTACAAGGCGATTTATTTCTTCAAGTTTGATCCGAAATTCCTCTTTATCCAATGTATTCACCAACTTTCCAATAGTTAAAACCAGTGTATCATAAGCATACTTGCTTGTCAAAATACTTTAGCTGCTTACCGGATTATAAACTTCTCCCTTTATGACCCTGAAAACCTTGTTGATATGAAACTGGTTACTTACAAAATCATCCAGTCCGGTACAGGTGATCAGTGTCTGAATATCATGAATACAATCCAGAAGGTAAGTCTGCCTGTTGCTGTCCAACTCTGAAAGTACATCATCCAGCAAAAGTATCGGAGTATCTTTGATTTTTTCTTTTACGAGATAGATTTCTGAAAGTTTCAAAGACAGAGCTGCCGTACGCTGCTGTCCCTGGGATCCGTATTTTCGTATATCGATCCCATTTACCACAAAACTCAGATCATCTCGATGCGGTCCCGCGGATGTCATCTTCATTCGGATATCCCGTTCCCTGTTTTTCTTCAAAACATTTTCAAAATCTTCTGCTTCCGTACTCGGCTCATAAACAACTTCCAGATGTTCGATTCCTCCGGTCAGATTATGGTGAATATCCTGTATTACCTGATTCAGATCACGGACAAAATCTTTACGCTTATTGATGATCTTTGTGCCATACTGCAGCATCTGCATATCCCAGATATCAAGCGTTTCCTTCAGAGAAGGATTCATATAAAGATCCTTCAGAAGACGGTTTCTCTGGTTCACAATATGATTGTACCCGGCAAGATCTGTCAGATAAATCTGATCAAGTTGACATAATTCCAAATCCATAAACCTTCTTCTCTCACCGGGACCGTTTTTTATAATGTTCAGATCTTCCGGTGAAAAAAATACAAGGTTTACAATACCGAATAATTCTCTGGCTTTTTTGATCGGCAGTCCATTGATTGCCACGCCTTTCGCCTTATTTTTACGGAGATGCATATCAATTTTGTAGGAAAGTTCGTCTTTCCGGATCATCATCCGAATGTGAGATTCCTCTTCCCCGAAACGGATGATCTCTTTGTCCTTGCTTCCTCTGTGCGATTTCGTTGTCCCACACATATACACTGACTCCAGGATATTTGTCTTTCCCTGTGCATTATCTCCGTAAAAAATATTGGTTCCTTTATCGAAATCAAGCTGCAGATTCTGATAATTTCTGTAATTTTTAAGCTCCAACGATTCGATATACATATTATTTTATCACTTTGATTTCCTGATTTTCATATGTGATCACATCGCCTACATAAACTTTGCGGCCCCTGCGCTCATCCACTTCTCCGTTTACCTTAACCAGACCATCCTGAATCGCATACTTGGCTTCCACACCATCTTCCACGACTCCGGCAAGTTTCAAAGCCTGACCAAGTTTGATAAATTCATCTCTAATTTTGATTTCCAAATCCATTCACCTCTTATTATCCTGACTGATTAACACCTGCATTATCTGCTCTGATTCTGGCTGATGTTGACCGGCAGGATCAGATATGTGTAATTTTCTTCATCATCTCTGATAAAACATGGTGCTTTCGGATTCATCAGATACATGTTGATCACTTCATCGTCGATAACTTTCAAAGCATCGATCAGGAATTTCGGGTTGAATCCGATCACGATGTCTTTACCGGATTTCTCAATATCAATTTCTTCATTCATGGATCCCATAGCAGAATCAATCTTGAGTTCCATGCTGCCATCTGTAATCTCGATAACGATCGGCTTTTTGTCACCTTCTCTTACAAGCAGGGTTGCACGGTCGATACAGTCAAGAAATTCTTTTTTGTTGACACTGACTTTTGTATCGTAATCACTGGAAAGCATCTGATCGATACGGAAATATTCACCTTCGATCAGTCTGGATACGACGATGGTCTGGTCAAACTCGAATAAAATGTGGTTTTTTGTAAAATAAATATTTACCTGGTCATCGATCTCACCGGACAGAATTTTGCTTATTTCACCGAGTGTCTTTCCAGGAACGACAATCTTACGGTCGGAATATTCTCTCTTAAGAGGCATCTTTCGGATAGAAATACGGTGACCGTCAAGAGAAATAATTTTCAGACAGTTATCTTTGATTTCGAACAATTCTCCGGTCATCAGACGGTTATTTTCATTCACTGCAATAGAAAAGATCGTCTGACGGATCATCTCTTTCAAAGTAAACTGAGATAAAGTAAGGGATTCATCTTTTTCAATAACAGGAAGATAAGCAAAATCCTCACCTGCCTTTCCTGGAATGGTAAACTTCGCTTTTTCACAGGTGATCGTTGCAACATAATTACTGTCAGTTGTGATGGTTACATCATTATCCGGAAGTCTTCGGATGATTTCATAAAAGATTTTTGCATCAAGAGCAACCATACCTTTTTCTTCAATATGTCCGTCTACAATTGTCTCAATACCGAGTTCCATATCATTGGTTGTAAATTTAATCTGATTTGTTGTTGCATCTATAAGGATACATTCGAGAATAGGCATTGTAGTCTTAGAAGGAACAGCTTTCAAAGATATATTTACGCTTTTTAAAAGATTACTTTTGGAACAGATGATTTTCATGTGTGTATAACTCCTTTCTGTGTCGGAATCTGCTTTATAAATAAAAATATATAAAGAAATCCGCCGTAGCCGCCTTAGGGGGGTGTGAATATGTGAAAAAGTCTTTCAAACCTTGAAAAACGGGGATTTCTTCACTGTATAACTTCGTGTAAAAGTACTTTCAAACTTTGAAAATGTATGTGGAAAAGTCATTTAACCCTGTGGATTAATTTTTTTCTTAAGTGTCTCGATCGAGTTTCTGAGGTTATCATTTACCTTTAATTCGTTTTCAATTTTCTCTATCCCGTGCATAACTGTGGTATGATCACGGTCACCGAGATTTTTGCCGATTGTTTTAAGTGAAGTATCAATAATATCGCGGCACAGATACATTGCAATCTGGCGCGGCATAACGATCTTGGAGCTTCTTTTGTTTCCGCAGAGGTCGGCAACAGTCACATGATAGTGTTCGGCAACAACGGAAATAATGTAATCCGGTGTGATGACTTTCTGTTCATTCGGAGAAATGATATCTTTCAGTGCCTGTTCTGCCAGTTCAAGGGTAACTTCTTTCTTTTCGAGCTTCGAACTTGCCATTACTTTATTAAATGCGCCTTCCAGCTCACGAATGTTGGATTTAATATTCGTAGCAATGTATTTGATGACTTCTTCGCTGATGTTATAGCCTTCCATTTCTTCTTTTTTGTGAAGAATGGCCATTCGGGTCTCATAATCAGGCAGTGTGATGTCTGCAATCAGCCCCCATTCGAACCTGGAACGGAAACGTTCCTCGAGGATTTCCATATCTTTTGGCGGTTTATCAGAGGAAATGATGATCTGCTTTTTTGCACTGTGAAGGCTGTTGAAAGTATGGAAAAATTCTTCCTGTGTAGATTCCTTTCCTATAATAAACTGGATATCATCGACAAGAAGTACATCGATATTTCTGTATTTTTCGCGGAATTTGGACATAGCGGAGTTATTTCCGTTACGGATCGTCTCGATCAGCTCATTTGTAAATTCTTCGCTGGTAACATACAGAACCTTACTGTTTTCATCATGCTCAATAATGTAATGAGCGATGGAATGCATAAGGTGGGTCTTGCCAAGTCCGGCGCCTCCGTAGATAAAAAGCGGATTGTAGGTATCTCCCGGAGATTCTGCAACCGCAAGGGCTGCCGCCTGGGCAAATTTATTGTTGTTACCGACGATAAAGGTATCAAAAATATATTTGGGATTCAGATGAGCTTCTTCGCAGCGGCGGTCAATGTCAGACATTGCTGTAGATGCGGATGCATTATCATAAGAAGAAACTTCTTTTTTAGGGGCCTCGTCAGGAGATATAAATTTGACTTCACACTCTTCCATTCCGGTTATTTCACAGATCGTAACCTGAAGAAGAAGTTTATACTTTTTATTAAGAAGATTTATTAAAACAACCTGCTCTGATGGTACCAGAATCGTGATCACATGATCCCGTACATCGTAGACTTTCAGTGGTTTTAACCAAGTATTAAAGGCAACGTCGCCCACATCATAATCTGCTTTGACTGTCTGCAGAATTTTATCCCAGTTTTCAATAACTTTATCCATGTTTCTATCTCCCGGTTTCTTTGAAAGTATATATTATAGGTCAAAAGACATAAATATCCGTTTATATATTATAATAAATTCTTTTGTTTAGCAATGATTATTTAAGGGTTTGAGTGGGGAAAATCAAAGAAAAACAGAGAAGTTTTCCACGTTGTCCACATGTGTATAACATGGAAATGGTGGATAAATGCCCATAGGTTTACATAAGTCTGAACGTTGTGGAAAAAAGCATATGAGGATTGTGTATAACTGTGTCCACATAAAAAATATTGTAAAATAAAGGCTTTTTTTAGGGTTATGTGTAAAATTAAGTCGTCTTTTGGGGATAGATTTAGTGGAAAAAATGAAGTTATCCACAAGTTATCCACAAGATGGTGGATAACTTTACGTTAACCATAACTTTCCACATTGGCATGTGGGTACTTTTGAGAATTGAAAAAAAGCTTTATTTTGTAGAATTTTTTAAGATTTTTGCTTGACGAACAGGGGTGTTATGAATATAATTGAAATGATGTTCTATGAAAATATTACGAATAAGGTATAATAGATAAAGGAGGTGCTTTACCTATGAAAATGACATTTCAGCCAAAGAAAAGATCCAGAGCTAAAGTTCATGGATTCAGAGCTCGTATGAGCACAAAGGGTGGCCGTAAAGTATTAGCTGCCAGAAGATTAAAAGGAAGAAAACAGTTATCAGCCTAAGATATAAGACCGCAGTTATGTGGTCTTTTCTTCTATAATAAAAGAAGGGGGATTCGATGAAATACTCAGAGTCCTTAAAGAAAAACAGAGATTTTCAACAGGTTTATAAGCGTGGAACATCAAAAGCAAATCGGTATCTGGTGATGTACGTGTTGCCAAATCAGCACATGAAGAATCGTCTGGGAATATCAGTAAGCAAAAAAGTAGGGAATAGTGTGGTCCGCCACAGAATCACCAGACTGGTAAGGGAAAGCTATCGTTTAAATGAATCTTTATTTAAAAAGGATCTTGATATTGTAGTGATAGCCAGAAACTCCGCAAATGGTACCAACTATCATGAGATAGAGAAAGCATTTATGGATCTGGCGAGGAAGCATGGAATCGCAGGAGATGATGTAAATGAAGAAACTTCTTATTAAATTGATACGTCTCTATCAGAAATATATATCACCGATGAAGAGAACAAAGTGTCCTTATATTCCCACCTGTTCTCAATATGGTTTGGAAGCAATCGAAAAATATGGTGCGTTTAAGGGAGGGTTACTTGCAGTATGGAGAATATTACGTTGTAATCCTTTTTCTCATGGAGGATATGATCCCGTACCATAAGTTTAAATGGAGCAGAAGCTGTCCGCTTGGACGGTATACTTCATAAGACAATCCAGGAGGAACTAGAAAATTGGAAAGTATGATTTTGGCTACTAAGAGTGGTACCCCGATCATTGGTCAGATCGCAGTAGTGATGGGCTGGATCATGAATGCTATCTACAAGGTTCTGGATGCAGTTGGAATTCAGAATATCGGTCTTTGTATTATTATTTTCAGTATCCTGATTTACCTTTGTATGACTCCTCTGCAGATCAAACAGCAGAAATTCTCTAAGCTGAGTGCGATCATGCAGCCTGAGATCCAGAAGATCCAGAAGAAATACCAGGGAAAAAAAGATCAGGATTCCATGATGAAAATGCAGGAAGAAACACAGGCAGTATACCAGAAATATGGTGTATCTGCGACAGGAAGCTGTGTTCAGTTGGCAATCCAGATGCCGATTCTGTTTGCCCTGTATCAGGTAATCCAGAACATTCCGGCTTATGTTGGAAGTGTTTACAATGTATTTAACGGTGTCTGCACAAAAATCCTTGCAATAGACGGATTTACAGATATCATTAATAAATTTATCACAGATAACAAGATGACACGAGTAAGACAGGTTACGGAAAATGCAGATTCTATCGTAGATTTCCTGTATGCGCTGTCTCCATCTCAGTGGGAATCCTTACAGAAGATCAGTCAGTTTTCCGGATTTTCTGATCAGATCAGCAAAACAGCTGGTGAGATTCAGAAAATGCAGACTTTTGGTGTACTGAACATTGCGGATCAGCCACTGAGCTATATTAAGACAGGATCTCTGATCCTTATCATTGCCGCACTTGCAATTCCGCTTTTATCATGGGCAACACAGATGCTCAACTTAAAGCTTATGCCGCAGGCCGCAACACAGAACGGAAACAATGATAACAATGCAATGGCAAGCTCCATGAAAACAATGAATACAGTAATGCCGCTTATGTCCGCATTCTTCTGTTTCACATTCCCGGTAGGTCTTGGTATTTACTGGATTGCCAGTTCAGTCGTAAGAAGTATCCAGCAGCTTCTGATCAACCGTCATCTGGACAAGATGAACATTGATGATCTGGTAAATGAAAATATGAGAAAGATGGAAGCCAAGAGAGCAAAAGAAGGACTTCCGCCTCAGAAGATCACCAATCAGGCTCATCAGAGCGTCAAAAACATCAATAAAATTGACAAGGGCATGAGTGGTACAGATGAAAACAGCCGTGCGAAGAAGGTGGAAGATGCTTACGAAAAGGCTTCACACGCAAAAGCCGGAAGTATCACAGCCAAGGCAAATATGGTAAGAGATTTTGATGCACGTAATAAGAAGAAATAAATAAAAAACAGGGAAGGCGGGGTTTTATCATGGGTGAATATATGCAGTTTTCAGCCAAAACCAAGAATGAGGCAATTACCAAGGCATGTATTGAACTGGGTGTATCCAGTGATCAGCTTGATATTCAGGTAGTGAGTGAAGGAAGCTCCGGATTTTTTGGAATCGGAAGCAAACCGGCGATCATTAAAGCTTGCAAAAAGGAAGAAAGTTCTGAAGAAAAAGAAATCGAAAAGATCATAGATTCTGTTAAGATCGATGCACTTAAAGAAGAAACTGCGAAAGAGGTACAGAAACCAGCAGTGAAATCTGTTTCCAAAGCACCGGAAACCAAAAAAGAGACCTCTGCAGAAAAAGCAAAAGAAGAAAGACAGCCGAAACCGGTCAGGGAAAAACAGTTCAAAGAAAAAGTATCCAGAGAGAAACCAGTCAGAGAACAGAAGGAAAGACCTGCAAAAGAAAAACCGGTCAGAGCTGCAAAGGCAATAGAGATCATTACAGATCCGGAAGAAATCAAAGATATTGAAGAGAGAGCACTTGTATTCCTGAAAGATGTATTTGCTTCCATGGATCTCGGAGAAGTAACGATCACTTCCAAATACAACACAACAGACGGCTGTCTGGAAGTTGATTTCGAGGGCGAAGATATGGGAATCCTCATCGGTAAGAGAGGACAGACACTGGATTCCCTCCAGTATCTGACAAGCCTTGTTGTAAACAAAGGAAAATCCGATTACATCCGTGTAAAACTGGATACCGAAGATTACAGAAGACGCCGTAAAGAAACTCTGGAAAATCTGGCAAGAGGAATTGCCTACAAAGTCAAAAAGACAAGAAAACCGGTAGTACTTGAGCCGATGAATCCTTATGAAAGAAGAATCATCCACTCAGCACTTCAGGGAAACAAATTTGTTGAGACAGTGAGTGAGGGAGAAGAACCTTACCGTCACGTAGTTGTAAAATTAAAAAGATACTAATATATGATTTTAAAAGATGTTATTCTAGGTGAAAGCGTGAATAACACGTGCTTGACGTGTGCTTTTTACCCTGAATAACATCTTTCTTTTTCAGGAGGAAATATGGACGCTACAATTGCAGCAATTTCTACAGCTATGAGTGCTTCGGGTATCGGCATCGTCCGCATCAGCGGAGAAAAAGCAATGGATGTGATTGCGAACATTTACCGTTCCAAAAACGGCAAAAAAGATATCCGTGAAGTGGGAAGCCATACGATACATTATGGCTTTATCTATGACGGGGAAGAAGTCGTAGATGAAGTATTAGTTATGATCATGAAAGGACCTCACACATATACAGGTGAGGACACTGTTGAAATAGATTGTCATGGCGGCGTATATGCCATGAAGAGAGTTCTCGAGACGGTACTGAAAAACGGTGCCGTCATCGCAGAACCGGGAGAATTTACAAAAAGAGCATTCTTAAACGGAAGGCTGGATCTTTCGCAGGCGGAGGCAGTAATGGATGTTATTCAGGCCAAAAACTCAATGGCACTGAAAAGCTCTGTCGAGCAATTAAAGGGTTCCGTGCAGAAAGCAATCCGGGAGATCCGCGCAAGGCTGCTACATCAGATTGCTTATATTGAGACAGCACTTGACGATCCGGAGCATTTTGACCTTACCGGGTATCCACAGGAACTACTTGAAATTGTGGAAAAAGAGAGTGAAAATATAAGTGACCTGTTGAAAACTGCTGACGACGGAAGAATGATCCAGGAAGGAATCAAGACGGTCATTCTTGGAAAACCAAATGCGGGAAAATCATCGCTGCTTAATTTTCTTGTAGGGGAAGACCGTGCAATCGTTACAGAAATCGCAGGAACGACCAGAGATATTCTTGAGGAATATATTTCACTGAACGGTATTACACTTCGGATGATTGATACTGCAGGTATCCGTGAGACAGAAGACATTGTGGAAAAAATCGGTGTCGGCAGGGCAAAACAGATGGCTGAGGATGCGGATCTGATCCTTTATGTGGTGGATTCTTCACTTCCGCTTGATGAGAACGACAGAGAAATCATGGAACTTCTTTCCGGTCGAAAGAGTATCGTCATCTACAATAAAACCGATCTGGAAGCCGCAGTGAGTATTGAAGAATTAAAAGAAAAAACAGGAAGTCCTGTCATTCCTGTATCCGTTGTGGAAGAAACAGGACTCAGACAGCTTGAAGATGAGATCAGGCGTATGTTTTTCCATGGAGAACTTTCTTTTAATGATGAGGTATATATTACAAATGCCCGCCATAAAGCAGCACTTGAAGAGGCGAAAGAAAGTCTGAGGCTGGTAAAAGAAAGTATTAACATGGGAATGGCAGAAGACTTTTTCTCCATAGATCTGATGAGTGCATACGAAAGCCTTGGACGCATCGTAGGAGAGTCAGTGGGAGAAGATCTTGTAAATGAAATATTCAGCAAATTCTGTGTAGGGAAGTAAGAAGGGAAGATAATAATGGAGAATAAAACACTGGAAAAAACCTGTGATATCGTAGTAGTAGGTGCAGGACATGCCGGATGTGAAGCCGCACTTGCCGGTGCACGTCTGGGACTTGATACAGTGATGTTTACGGTAAGCGTAGATAGTATTGCACTGATGCCGTGTAACCCGAATGTAGGCGGAAGCTCAAAGGGTCATCTGGTAAAAGAGCTGGATGCTCTCGGTGGAGAAATGGGTAAAAATATTGACAAGACATTTATTCAGTCAAAAATGTTGAATAAGTCCAAAGGTCCTGCCGTGCATTCCTTAAGAGCGCAGGCAGATAAACAGGCATACAGTACAGAGATGCGAAAAACTCTGGAAAATCAGGAAAATCTGACCATCAAACAGGGAGAAGTAACAGAACTTATCGTCGAAGACGGAAAAATCACAGGTGTAAAACTGTATTCCGGAGCCATTTATCACTGTCAGGCAGTTGTACTCTGTACAGGAACATACCTGAAGGCAAGATGCATCTACGGAGATGTCAGCAATTATACAGGCCCAAATGGTCTGCAGGCAGCCAATTATCTGACGGATTCCCTGAAATCTCTCGGAATCGAAATGTTTCGTTTCAAGACAGGAACACCAGCGCGAATTGCAGGAAATACTATTGATTATTCGAAGATGGAAGAACAGTTTGGTGACGAAAGGGTTGTGCCGTTTTCCTTTTCTACGGATCCGGAGTCGGTACAGATTCCGCAGAAATCCTGCTGGCTGACTTATACAAATGAAAAAACACATGAGATTATCCGTAACAATCTGGACCGTTCCCCGTTATATTCCGGAATGATCGAGGGAACGGGACCGAGATACTGCCCGTCCATCGAGGATAAAGTCGTTCGTTTTGCAGATAAAAACCGCCACCAGGTATTTATCGAACCAGAAGGACTTTATACGAATGAAATGTATATCGGCGGAATGTCCAGCTCTCTTCCGGAGGATGTACAGGATGCTATGTATCATTCTGTTCCGGGCCTTGAGCATGCAAAAATCGTAAAAAATGCCTATGCAATTGAATATGACTGCATCAATCCGCGTCAGCTTTATCCGACACTGGAGTTTAAGAAAATCAAAGGTCTGTTCAGCGGCGGACAGTTTAACGGAAGTTCAGGATATGAGGAAGCTGCTGCACAGGGTCTGATTGCCGGAATCAATGCAGCAATGGAAATCAAAGGTCAGGAGCAGCTTGTATTGGATCGTTCCGAGGCTTATATCGGCGTACTGATCGATGATCTTGTAACAAAAGAAAATCATGAGCCGTACCGAATGATGACCAGCCGTGCAGAATATCGACTGCTTCTGAGACAGGATAATGCAGATCTTCGTCTTCGTAAGAAAGGTTATCAGGTAGGGCTGATTGATGAGGAGACTTATCAGGCAGTTCTTCGAAAAGAAGAAGCCATCCAGAAAGAAATTGACAGAACTGAACATACAACAATCGGCGGAACACCACAGGTGCAGAAACTTCTGGAAGAAAAGGGCAGCACACTTCTGAAATCTGGTACAACAATCGCCGAGCTGATCCGCAGACCGGAACTGAATTATGAAGATCTGGCACCGATCGATCCGGAAAGACCGGGGCTTCCGTGGGATGTGAAGCAGCAGGTGGAGATCAACCTGAAATATGAAGGCTATATCAAACGCCAGCTCAAACAGGTAGAACAGTTTAAGAAACTGGAAGCAAAGAAAATTCCGGACGATCTTGATTACGAAAAAGTTGGAAGTCTGCGTATCGAAGCGAGACAGAAACTGGAAGCATACCGTCCGATTTCCATTGGACAGGCATCCCGTATTTCCGGTGTATCACCGGCAGATATTTCTGTACTTCTGGTATATCTTGAACAGTACAGAAGAAATTCCTGAGAAAGAGGAGGAAAAAAATATTGGCTTATGATCTGAAGGTACTCGAACAGGGATGTGAGGAACTTGGCATTACCCTGAATGAGGTGCAGAAACAGCAGTTTATTACATTTTATGAATATCTGGTTGAAAAAAACAAAGTCATGAATTTGACCGGAATCACAGAATTTCAGGAAGTGCTGGTAAAGCACTTTCTGGACAGCCTTGCATGTGTGAAGACCGTAGATATGAACAAAATAAACAGGATTATGGATATCGGTACAGGAGCCGGTTTCCCGGGTGTTCCGCTCAAGATCGCATTTCCGCATCTGGAAGCATGTCTTCTGGATTCACTGAAAAAACGTGTAAATTTTCTTGAGGAAACATTTGCACTCTTAAAGCTTGAAGACATCACGGCAATTCATGGACGTGCGGAAGAATTTGCAAAAAACAAGGTGTATCGTGAACAGTATGATCTGTGCGTATCCAGAGCCGTTTCCAATCTGGCAACGCTGTCAGAGTATTGTCTTCCTTATGTAAAGGTCGGTGGTCATTTCATTTCCTATAAATCCGGCACGGTGCAGGAAGAACTGCAGCAGGCAGAAAAGGCAGTAAAAATCCTCGGCGGCAAGATTCAGGATGTAGTTTATTTTAACCTTCCTGATTCCGAGATCCAGCGTTCTCTTGTCGTGATCGAGAAAATAAAAACGACACCGGGACGCTATCCGCGCAAGGCAGGAACACCACTGAAAGAGCCACTTGCGTAGGGTAAAATCAGCAATATTTATTTTCACAAAATCATCACAGATTTATCCTATTTTTATCACAACTTTCTCATAGAATATCCCAAGAGCAGACATAAGATCTGGCTCTTAAATGGAAGATACTTCCAGGTACCCCCTATCTCTGTTTCACCTGGAGGTGTCTTTCATTTTGTATAGAGACAGAAATAATAAAACGATTATGTCAATGAAAAAGGAGGAGAGACTTGTGATTGAAGTAAACAATCTGGTCAAACGCTATGGAGACCATACAGCAGTTGACCACCTTTCTTTTAAAATAGAGAAGGGCAAAATCTACGGCTTTCTGGGGCCAAACGGAGCTGGTAAATCTACGACGATGAACATGATTACCGGTTATATAGCATCTACGGAGGGAACGGTAACCATCGACGGTCATGATATACTGGACGAACCGGAGCAGGCAAAAAAATGTATCGGCTATCTGCCGGAAATGCCGCCTCTTTATTTCGATATGACAGTGCTGGAATATATGAATTTCGTCGCTGATCTCAAAAAAATCCCAAAAGATAAAAAGAAATCCATGGTTGCAGAAGTCATGGAAATGGTAAAAATCACAGATATGAAAAAGCGTCTGATCAAAAATCTGTCCAAAGGTTACAGACAGAGAGTCGGTCTTGCACAGGCAATTTTAGGTTATCCGGAAGTAATCATTCTGGACGAACCTACGGTTGGTCTTGACCCGAAACAGATTATTGAAATTCGTGATCTGATCAAGAGTCTTAAGGAAAAACATACGGTGATTTTGAGTTCCCATATTCTTTCAGAGGTAAGTGCCGTATGCGATTACGTACTGATCATTTCACATGGTAAACTTGTTGCCAGTGATACACCGGAGAACCTCGGAAAACTTGCAGAAGGATCTAATACCCTGAATCTGATCGTAAAAGGTGAGAAAGACAAGATCTGCACGGCACTCGGACAGATTGAGGGTGTGAAGAATGTCACTGCAGCCGACGCAAAAGAAGAGTATGCATGGAATGTAACTGTTTCCACAAATGAGGACAGTGATGTCCGTGAAGAAGTATTCTTCAAAATGGCAGATGCGAAGTGTCCGATCCTTGAGATGCAGTCCAGGAAAGTATCCCTGGAGGAAATCTTCCTTGAACTGACTGAAGATGATAAAAAATCAAAGACTTCAGATAAAAAGATGGAAGTAAACAGTGCCGGGGAAGCTGAAAAAATCCTGGAAGCACAGAATGGAGAAACAGACAAAAAGGAGGGGGAAGATAAATGATCGCAGTATATAAAAGAGAGCTGAGAAGTTATCTTACATCCATGATTGGATATTTGTTTATATTTTTTATCCTGCTTCTGACTGGTATTTATTTTTCCGCATATCAGCTCGGAGCGGCATACCCACGTTTTGAATATACATTGAGTGCACTGACATTCGTATTCCTGATCAGTGTACCGATCCTTACCATGAGAGTTCTTGCAGAAGAACGTAAACAGAAAACAGATCAGCTGCTCCTTACTGCACCGGTATCTGTAGAAAAAATCGTTCTCGGCAAATATTTTGCACTGGTTACGATCTTTGCGATTCCGATGCTGATCATGTGCTTTTATCCATTACTTATGACAAAATTTGGTACGGTATCTCTGGGAGCTGCTTATACGGCAATCCTCGGATTTTTCCTTCTGGGCTGTGCAAACCTTGCTATCGGTGTGTTTATTTCATCCCTTACCGAAAGTCAGGTCATTGCGGCAGTGCTGACCTTTGTCATTCTGTTTGCCTTTTATATGATGAACGGAATTTCTTCTTTCTTCTCCGAAGGAGCACTTTCCACATGCATTACATTCGGACTTCTGATTCTGGCAGCAGCAATCATAATCTATACCATGATTAAAAACTTCCTGATCTCTGCAGTTGTCTGCGTGGTCGGAGAAATTGCACTTGTGATCGTTTATGTTGTGAATTCCGGCTTTTTCTCAGGCGGAATCCAGAAAGTACTGGACATTTTTAACCTGAGCAGTCATTTTGACAACTTTGCAAATGCAATTTTCGATGTAAAAGGAATTCTGTATTTCGTGTCTGTAATCGCAGTATGCTTATTCCTGACCGTACAGTCGATTGCCAAGAGACGCTGGAATTAAGGAGGTGGGAGACAATGAAATTCACAGACAAATTTAAAGCAAAGAAGACAGAAAATCAGGAGAATCCGGCAAATGAATCTCCAAAGAAAGAAAAGAAACCTCTGAAGCAGAAGCTCAAGGATTCCATGAATAAAAAGTATCTCAAAAATGGTTCCTACAGTGTAGTCATCAGTGCCATTTTTGTTGTGATCGTACTTGTCATCAATATGATCGTCGGATCACTTCCAACAAAATATACGGAGGTTGATGTCAGCAGCGAAAAGCTGTACAGCATCAGTGATGATACAAAGAAATTTCTGAAAAAACTGGACAAAGATATCACTATATATCAGGTAGTTCAGAGTGGTTCCGAAGATGAGACCATCAAGAAACTTCTGGAAAAATATGAGGAAGAATCAGATCACATTAAAGTAGAACAGAAAGATCCGGTAGTAAACCCGAAATTTACATCCGACTATACAAGCGACGATGTTGATGCAAACAGCCTGATCGTTGTATGTGGTGACAGAAGCAAAGTGGTAAATTACAGCAGTATTTATGAATCTTCTATAGATTACAATACTTATCAGTCTACAACGACAGGATTTGATGGAGAAGGCCAGATTGACAGTGCAATTTCCTATGTGACATCAGAAGACCTTCCGGTGCTTTATACGCTGGACGGACATGGTGAAAAAGAACTGGATTCCACACTTCAGGAGGATATCCAGAAGGCGAATATTGACATTAAGTCCCTGAATCTGATCACAGAAGAAAAAGTTCCGGATGATGCGGCATGCCTGCTGATCAACGCACCTACTTCTGATATTTCCGAATCTGAAAAAGATGCAATTATTGATTATCTGGAAAATGGCGGAAAGGCTATGATCTTCTCTGATTATACAGAAGAATCTATGGAAAACTTTGATGCTGTTCTTGCAAATTATGGTGTGGAAAGAACAGATGGTATAGTGATCGAGGGCGATTCACAGCATTATGCACAGATGCCTTATTATTTGGTACCGACGGTCAACAGCACAGATGCACTCTCTGATTTTGCATCCAAAGGATATTATGTTCTGATGCCATATGCTCAGGGAATCAAACAGACAGACAATCTTCGTGATACTGTCACGGTCAACAGCCTTCTGACAACTTCTGACAGTGCATATTCAAAAGTAGATGTCAACAGTGGTTCAATTGACAAGACCGACGATGATATTGATGGTCCGTTTGACCTGGGTGTAAGTATTACAGAAACTCTGGATGATGACAAAGAAACTCAGATTGTTTATTATACAAGTTCCAATCTCATGGACAGCCAGATCAACCAGATGGTATCCGGCGGAAACGAACAGATGATCATGAGTTCTCTGAACTGGATGTGCAGTTCTGATGAAACTTCTACCATCTCTATTCCGTCCAAAAACCTGCAGATTTCCTATCTGACACTGACTGCTTATGATGTAAGCTTCTGGAAAATTATGGTAATGGGAATTATCCCGGTTATTTTCCTTGTCATTGGATTTATGGTATGGCTGAAAAGGAGAAAAGCATAATGAAGAAAAAAACAGTCAAACTTGTTTCTGCTGTTGTGGTGCTTGGTGTGGCATGCGGTGCTTATGCCGGTGTGAATTCTTATGTTTCTTCACAGGAAGCAAAAGAGGCCGAGGAAGAGGATAAGAGCGTTGATCTCATAAGCCTTAAAGCAGATGATGTGACAGCAGTTTCTTTTAAAGCAGATGACGCAGATGTAGAATTTGATAGAAAAGATGATAGCTGGACAGAAAAATCAGATGCAGATTTTCCGGTAAATCAGGATACTGTGGATGATGCAGTTAAGGGAGTTGCTTCCCTTACTGCAGATCAGGAGATTTCGGATGTTGAGGATTTGAGTCAGTATGAGCTGGATGATCCGCAGAATACGATCACACTGACAACGGCAGATGGAGATACAACACTTCAGGTCGGTATGGAATCTTCGAATAATCAGTATTACGTGAAGAAGGTGGACGATGATAAGAATGTCTATCTGGTAGCAAGTACATCATTGGAGCCTTTTATGGGAGGATTATATGATTTTGCCGAGAGCGGTACATTCCCATCTGTTACTTCTGCAACAATCACAGATGTAAAGGTTGACAAAGAAGACGGATATGAACTTACGCAGGATGCAGATAATCTGTTCTGGAATGTCTCTGATGGAAAAGATACAGAAAAGGCAGATACAACGAAAGCAGGAAATGTGACATCGGCAATTGGTTCTCTTGCGTATGACAAATTCGTAGATTACAACTGCATGGATGATGCAAAATATGGATTTGACGATCCGTATGCTGTAGTTACAGTGAAATACACTGAGGAAGAAGCAGTGGAAAGCGATGAAGAAAATGCTGACAGCGAAGATAGCACAGAATCTTCAGAAGAAAACGCAGATGCAGATTCTGATACTGCAGAAAGTGCTGATGCGTCAGAAGAAGATTCTTCCGAGGATGAGCAGGAAACCCGGACGGTTGAGAAGACACTTACCATCTATGTGGGAGATGAGACCGGTGATGACCGTTATGTAAAAGTAGATGACAGCAAAGAAGTATACACAATCACCAAAGATTCCCTGACAGATATCCTTGACAGTACAATATCTGATTTTTACAGCCTGACCGTAAATTATGTATCCGTGAATGATCTGGATTCACTGGAAATAAAGAGTGATGACGGAGATCACACAGTTGACGTTGTAAGGGAGACAGCTAAGGCTGAGGATGAAGAAGAGTCCGATACTGATACAGATACATCAGATGAAGAGAATACAGATGAAAGCAGTGCAGAGACATCTGATGAGAGTTCTGCTGATGTAGATTCCTCTGACGAAACCACTTCAGATACTACAACGACTTCATATGAGTTGGACGGAGAAGAACTCGATGAATCGGCATTTACGACCTTCTACAACAAACTCATCAATATGACTGCACAGGAGCGTCTTACCGAGGAATATACTCCGGATGGTGAGGCAGCATATACATTCCTCTTCAAAGATACAGATGGAAATGAAACTACTGCAGAATATTATGAGTATGATACAAACTTCTATGCAGCAGTCGTAGGAGATAAGGTTTATCTGGTAAATAAGATGAACGTAAAAGAACTGAATGACGCTTATCAGGATATGATAAATCGGTGAATACTTCCCCCGCGAGTTGCCCGCGGGGGATTTTTTTGATAAAATGAACATGATATTACTACAAGTGAGGAACGAGAAATGTTATATTTTGTAAATGACTATTCAGAAGGTGCACATGAAAAAGTTCTTCAGCATCTGATTGATACCAATATGGAACAGCTTTCCGGTTATGGCACGGACCATTACTGTGAAACAGCTAAGAAAAAGATAAAGAAAGCATGCGGCTGTGAGGACGCAGAAGTCTATTTGCTGACAGGCGGTACACAGACCAATCAGATTGTCATTGACACCATGCTGGCACCGTATGAGGGCGTTGTAGCGGCTCACACGGGACATGTCAGCACACACGAAGCCGGTGCAATCGAATTTACCGGACATAAAGTACTGAAGATTCCGGAAAAAAACGGTAAGATCTGTGCATCAGACCTTAAAGAACTGGTAGAAACATTCTATGGAGATGATAACCATGAGCATATGGTATTTCCGGGAATGGTCTATATTTCACATCCGACAGAATATGGAACTTTATACAGCAAAAAGGAACTGGAAGAGCTTTCTTCCGTGTGCAGAAAATATAAGCTGCCGCTTTTTCTCGACGGAGCAAGACTGATTTATGGCCTTGTCAGTAAAGAGACAGATGTGACACTGCAGGATCTTGCAGCGCTCTGCGATGTATTTTATATCGGTGGAACAAAAGCCGGTACGCTTTGCGGCGAAGCAGTTGTCTTTACCGGAAAATGTATGCCAAAACATTTTCTCACACGTGTAAAACAGCATGGCGCACTTCTTGCAAAAGGCAGACTCCTTGGCGTGCAGTTTGATGCACTTTTTACAGATGACCTCTATCTGGCAATCGGCAAAAATGCCATCGAGACGGCAGCAGTCCTGAAAGAAGGCTTAAAGAAAAAAGGATATCAGTTTTTTATTGATTCACCTACAAATCAGCAGTTTGTCGTACTTGAAAACAGCAGAATGGAAGAATTAAAAAAAGACGTACAGTTTGGTTTCTGGGAAAAAGCTGACGATTCGCATACAGTGGTCAGATTTGCAACCAGCTGGGCAACCAGAATGGAAGATGTACAAAAACTTCTTTCTCTGTTATAGATTGTAAAAAAACTTTTTTTAGCGTATAATAAAGCTACTCAGGTGATAAAAAGGGAGGTAGAACATGAACAAGCACAGTAAACGACTGCTTACTCTTGCAACACTGGTAACGACAACAACTGCCACTATCCATATTATAAATAAAGTAATTGCAGCATCCGCCTGTCTTAAGGAAATGCTGGATACAGATGTCAGAAACTATTATCATTGGCGTTTTGGCGATATTTATTATATCAAAAAAGGTAAAGGAAGCCCGATTCTTCTGATTCATGATATGCTTCCGGGTGGTTCCGGATATGAATGGACCAGAATTGAGGATGAACTTGCACTGGAACATACCGTATATAATCTGGATCTTCCGGGATGCGGACGCTCCGAGAAACCGGGAATGACTTATACAAACTTTGTTTATGTGCAGGCAATCTGTGATTTTATAAAGAATGTAATCGGTGAAAAGACGGATATCATTGTAAATGGATATTCCGCTTCCTTTGTAGTTATGGCATGTCATAATGAAAAGACATTGTTTAATAAGATCATGATGGTAAATCCGGTCAGCCTTACCAGCCTGAAACAGATGCCTGGCAGGAAAGAAAAGCTTCTGCGCAAATGTCTGGAGATTCCGGTATTCGGAACACTTGTTTATCATATGGTTGTATCAAGAAGTGCAGTCAATGATGACTTTATTGAGAAATATGCATTTGATCCGTTCCATCCGGATCGGGAACTTCAGGATGCATATTATGAAGCTGCTCACAGAGGCGGGTGCTATGCAAAGAATGTATATGCAAATAAAGCTTCAAAATATATGAACATTGATATTACCCGGGGTCTTAAAGAGATTGACAACAGCCTTTATATCGTAGAAGGTGAAGCGGAAAATAATGGTGAAGCAATCGTAGAAGCTTACCAGAATGTCAATCCGTCTGTAGAGGTTGCGACACTTAAAGAAACGAAGCATTTCCCACATATAGAAGTTCCGGAACAGTTCCTGGAGCAGGTTGGAATTTTCTTCTGAAATTAATACAGTAAAATGTCATAAGACAGAGGATAGATAAAGCCCATAGCGGATGCTGTGGGCTTTTTTCTATCTAAGATCATACCAGAATTGCGAGTTATTCACACAAGAAATCTATTAGAAACGATTCAGTGGTGTTATCCCTGCCGTTTGTATTTGGAAACAGCAAGGATCAGTGCGAGCAAAGCAAGGGTAAACATGATTTCGATTCCCATGGATTTCCAGATATCAACGGCAATTTTGCCGGAAACGACATGATACCGGGAAAGGGTCTCGTTGACGTTTTCATACCAGTAAACTGGAAGAAACTGTGCAACCCTGAGGACTTTTTTATTCATGATATTCATCGGCACAAATACACCTGAGAGGAAACATATACCAAGGGAAACGATGTTGGTGATTCCATTGAGCATGTTGCTGTTTTTCATAAAAAGGCCGATCAGATATGCCAGTGAAAGTGCAATTGTCAGCATTAGGAAGGTATTTAACAGGTAATACCCCAGAACTTTGGAAATTAGGAGTTCTTTCCCATACATAATACCGGCACCGGCGACTACAATCAGCCAGAGGGAGAATCCAATGGTAAACATTGCAAGAAGCCCTTCAAGATTCTGCCTGTGGGTAGAGACGGCAGATGCCTGCATACGTTTCTGGATATCCTCTTTTCGGAATGCCAGAAGGATATAGCCCATGGAGTAGCACAATACGGCCAGAAACAGATACGGAATATAGCGGAAATAATACGTATATCCAGGTGTCTCAATTGCTGTTTCATCGTCCTGATACATGGTAACTTCCGAGACAGACTGTTCAAGCGCAGCAGCGGCGGCTTCTTTCTGTGAAAAGCCGGCAGCAGTATAAGTCCGGATGGAATTCAGCCATGCATTTATCTGCTGATCCACATAAAAAGAAGAATAAGAACCGGGCACTTTTGTGACAGAAAGCGGGTTTTCATCTACAATACAGGTTTCATAAAAATTTTTTGGAATCTGCACAATATATTCTGCATTTCTGTAAAAAAGTTCCTCCTGCATTACGGTGGGTTCTGCGGAAATCTTGTATACATTGTGGATGGTTTTGAGATATTTCGTGAGTGCGTGAGAAAGTGTGCTGTCATCCTGATCTGCAATGGCAAGGTCAATCCGCGTTTTTTCAAAATCTTCCAGATGCTCTTTTTTGGCGGAGGCCTGAAGAACCATGGCTATCGAAAAGAAGATTAACAGGTAAATGCTGACCAGTCCGATATTCTTTTTTAATATTTTCATATAACACTTAAATACTGTCATATCGATTCCTCCTGATCAGTAAAAATGAGGCAAAAACAAGCGCGGCGCTCATGACTGCCAGTGTAAGTACATTTCGGTAATAGCGTGCCGGATCATTATATACATTGATGCAGTAAAAAGCATCCGAGATAAGGGCAGCGGGATTGATGCGGTTGATGATCGGGCAATGTTTTTCTACGGTATCTTTCATCGAACTGTTCATCAGGCCGGAAAGAAAACTGCAGACCATGGAAATGGCAAGGATAACAGCAACTTTGATTCCTTCGCCCATTTTGCTGAGACTGCCGATAAACAGGCCCATGGAGACACCGATGAGACTTCCGAAAAGAGAAATAAGAAGCATTTTTCCTATCTGTCCCTGAAAGTCAAGTTTCAAAATATTTCGCAGATAAATAAGCAGAATGATAACATCTACATAGCCGATCAGGAAAGAGGAAATCTGTTCGGATAAGATCAATTTCAGCTTATGAGTAGGAGTGACACTGCGCCTTTCCGCCAGAGCCGTTAAATTGGCCTGTAACGTGATCGCAGAGCCGAAGCCGATAAAACATCCATAGAGACATGCCATTGCGATCAGAGCGTAAAAAAACTGCGAAGTACCGTCAATTGTTTTTCCACCCAGGGAAACCTCCTGAACCAGATCACGGGTATCCATCATCTGTGTAAGTCCGTTCAGGAGCCCGGATGGATGTTTTTTCAAAATCGTCCGTATGGTGTGCAGACTGTTATCATAACTTTCCAGAATAGACTGCAGGATACTTTCCGGGATTCCGTGTGCGTTGATTGTCAGGGAGGGCGTCATGCCGGCATAATAAATTCCGGAGATTTCTTTGTTTTTCAGAGCCGCGAGAGCTTTTTGCTCTGTCATTTCATGCAGGCTGATCAGATCTGAGTCACTTTTTTGCACCTGATCAAGGTAAAATCAAATAATGGATTGTCGGTTGTTTCTCTTACCAGAGCCACCTGTACGGTCTCAAAATCGGCATCATTGAGATTTCCAAAAGCAAAAAAGAAAAAAGTGCCGAGTATCAGAGGAAAAACAAGCGGCCAGAAAGTCATATTAAAATTCCGGAGTTTTACCAGGATGTTATATTTTATTAGATGCAGCATAAAAAATCCTTTCTGTAACTATTGATTATACAAAATAATGCATAAATATACACTGGGTATACCGAGCGTATATGCCTGAAAAACTATTAATCACGAAGCTGCTTTCCGGTGATTTCCAGAAAAACATCGTTCAGTGTCGGAAGTTCGGAAAATACTCTTCCAAAGGTGATATCCTGACTCTGCAGATAATTCAGAAGGCGAATCAGATTATGCTGTGCACCGGTGCAGCGGAGTATGAGAATCTGATTTTCATAGTGCAGATCAAATACATGAGGAAGACTGCGGATGTCCTGCAGATGCTTTTCTTCCAGAAAAATTGCTTCTACGGTGATGGTTTCACCGGTCTTGATCATTTTCTTTAATTCTTCAGATGTCCCGGAGGCAATGACACGTCCGTGATCCATGATCGCGATTCGCGTGCAGATCTGTTCAACTTCCTCCATATAATGTGAAGTGTAGATGATCGTCGAACCCTGCGCATTCAGCTTCTGGATGCCTTCAAGGATTTTGTTACGGCTTTGCGGGTCGACAGCTACGGTTGGTTCGTCCATGATTATGAGACGCGGTTTATGGGCAATTCCGCAGGCAATATTCAGCCTGCGGAGAAGACCACCGGACAGTTTCTTCGGATACATTTTACAATAATCTTCAAGTCCAACAAATTGGACAGCATCATCGACCAGTTCTTTGCGTTTCTTTTTATCAGAAACATACAGACCACAGAAATAATCTATGTTTTCATATACAGTTAACTCGTCAAACACAGCGACATTCTGCAGCACGATTCCAATCTGCTGTTTTGCCTGATAATTGTCAGGCGCCATGGGTTGCCCGAAGACCTCGATGATTCCTTTATCGTATTTCAAAAGGGAAAGCAGGCAGTTGATGGCAGTTGTTTTTCCAGAGCCGTTCGGACCGAGCAGACCGAAAATCTCACCTTCATGAATATCCAGGCTCAGGTGATTGAGAGCGACCAGATCACCATATCTTTTTACCAGATTTTCTATATGGATCATAAAAATTCTCCAGTTAAATAATTGCTTTCACATAGTAATATCAGGAAGATAAAGGCCGTTCGGGAGAAGGCATCTGTACCTGATAACTACAGTATAAAATAAGATGCCTGTAATACCAAGTGTAAGATGTCACAAGAAAAACATGACATTTGTCACTTTGAGCGGTATGGAATGTGTTATATTATTATAACAACAGGAGGAGAGAAATGGGATATTTTCAGGATATGGGAGTATTGCTGCTATATGATATGACAGCATTACTATGGATAAAAGCGGACAGAAGTTTTATCTTTGTACTGCTTTGCACCGTTGTTCTTTTATGTGGAGAATATTTTTTTGAACGAAGACTGACAAAGATTCTGGGCTGTGTGGTGTTTGCCGGTACTTCGTTTTTTATACCTGAACTTGTAGTATTTTATTCGGTGATGGAATATGTTTTACTTAAAGAGAAAATCTGGGTGGCGGCATTGACTGGTGTGATCACAGGCGGAATACTATTGACGGGAAATATGCAGCTGCAAAATGGATTGCCGCTTCATTTTGCCTTTGGCTGTCTGCTTGCAGTACTTTTGGAAAGAAAAACAGAAAAGTACGATAAATTGGATATGGAATTTCGAAAAACGATAGATGAAGGAGAAGAAAAAACACTTCTTCTGGCAGAAAAAAACAGAGCTTTGATAGAAAAACAAAACTATGAAATATATGCGGCGACACTCCGTGAAAGAAACAGGATTGCAAGAGAAATCCATGATAATGTGGGACATGTACTTTCGCGTACAATATTGCTTACAGGGGCTGTGAAGGCTGTAAATAAGGATCAAAATCTGGCTCCGATGCTCGATGGACTGGATGATTCTCTCAATTCTGCAATGGACAGTATTCGTTCAAGTGTACATGATCTACATGATGAAGCAATTAATCTACAGGAAGAACTAAAGAGAATTATTCGGGACTTTAAATACTGCAAAGTTGAATTAAAATATGATGTGTCCGATAAAATGGACAGTAATGCAAAATATTGCTATGCTTGTGTTGTAAAAGAAGCTCTTTCTAACATTATGAAATATAGTGGCGCTACTTATGTAAAAATAACTGTGAGAGAACATCCGGCATTGTACCAGTTGTGCGTGGAAGATAATGGGCGTGGAGGTACAGAAAATATGGATAAAAATACAGGAATCGGACTGAAAAACATGCAGGACCGCGTGCAGGCATTAAATGGAACACTGCAGATTGAGGGTGAAAAAGGATTTCGGATTTTTGCAATGATACCGAAAGAAATGCCAAAAGAGAAAGAAAATAACTGAGTGCAGATGGCTAAAAGAAAAGAACGAGAAGGAATTTATAAAGATAAATGAGGATTAAAAATGAAAATAGTAATTGTAGATGATGATTGTCTGGTTACAGGGGCATTAAAGACAATTCTGGAAGTGAATGAGGACGTTGATGTAGTGGCAACAGGACTGGATGGAAGGGATGCTGTACGGCTATATGGCGAGCATAAACCGGATGTGCTTCTGATGGATATTCGCATGAAGAATATGAATGGACTGGAGGCGGCAACGGAAATCTTATATGCGTATCCTGCGGCAAATATACTGCTCCTGACAACTTTTCTGGATGATGAATATATTGTGAAAGCGCTCCGCATAGGAGCAAAGGGATATCTTTTGAAACAGGATTATGCAAGTATTTTGCCGGCACTCCGGGCGGTTTGTTCGGGGCAGACGGTTTTTGGAATGGAAATTGTGTCAAAAATTCCCGATTTGATAAGAAATGAGGATGGTTTTGACTATGCAGCGCATGGCATCAATGAAAGGGAAAAGGAAATTATCCGGTTGATTGCAGGCGGAAACAGTAATAAGGAGATAGCGGCGGAACTGTATTTGAGTGAGGGAACGGTCAGAAATTATCTGAGTTCGATTCTGGATAAATTACAGTTGAGGGATCGGACACAGGTGGCGGTTTTTTATTATCAGCATAAGTAGGAAATGGTAATGTGAGTGGTAGATTTGACGAATGTAGATGTATAAAATGGTGAATTTCAAATGAATAATTATTAATTGATATGCATGAAAGCTAGGAAATGCGTGAATAGATAGGGCAGAAATGATGGGCGAGAAGGAAAACAGAAAATGGAGTGGTGAAAGATGTGGATAAATAGGATAAAATGGAGAGACGGAAAGACAAATGTACGCGACACTAAGACTGATGAAGAGATAATGAGAATGGTTTACATAATTCCGAACAGCAAAACTGTTGACACATGCCATATCTTATTCAATTGCGTGAAATAAAAATATGTAATCTGAAATAATAAGATGAATTGACGCAGGCTCTATGAACAGGACAGATACTGGAACAAGGCCAAATTTCTACTCGCTTCGCGCGCTGATAAGTCGTCATTCGCGCAAACTCGCTGCGCTCAGACAGTGCGCTCGGTGACGGCAGCTAGCGCAAAGCTCGTAACGAAATTAGACCAAGGCTCCCGTATTCGTCCTGTTATAGATCCTGCTGTATTCATGAAATGTTTCACGTGAAATATTAGTGAGCGTCTACACTAGCAAGCATTACCCCCCCCACAGCTGCCTCGTATTTCACTACAAATTTACATATCTTGTTCAATTGCGTGAAATAAAAACTTGTAATCTGAAATAATAATATGAACTTACGCAGTCTCTATGA
>UMIC01015427.1_pt1 | contig 39696 bp, 50 predicted proteins | sample 1965681 | NCBI WGS metagenome assembly UMIC01 (sample SAMEA4836114, study PRJEB28245) | human gut metagenome | biome: gut microbiome; material: fecal sample | place: Denmark | collected 2008
TTGGGATAGTGACATTATATCATATTTATTGTAAAATTACAATCATAACCTAAGAATTGTTTAACAATTTATCTTAATTTTTTATAAAATTTTGTTTCAAATGCGGTAAAGAGCTATTGCGTTCCTAATAGAGGACTCCTTGAAATGTCAAGAGAAAACCTTGTTTTTTCTTTCGTACTTTTCAAGTTTATCAGAAGTGTACAAAAATAAAATAAATGCAAAGTCTGAGGGGGAAGAGCAAATGAAAAGTTATAAACTTGTGGATAATGTGGATAAGTTGGTGTATAACTATTTTTTGCCTTAAAATGGACAAACTGTGATGTGGATAACTTTGGGGGTAATGTGTATAAACTTCTGGGGATAATGTGGATAGGTAAAAAATCGAACACATTTTTTGTGCAATCTGCTTGGTTGACCATAAGTCTGAAGAAAATCGCTTCAAAAAAGGGAGAGCATAGATTCTGTTTCATAAAACGGTGAACAGGATGAAAATGGGTAAATCATGTAAAATAACGTGGAATTGTTGAGCATATGGACAAAATGTTAATTTTTCATTAAAGAATACATAAAACAGTTTGGAATGATTCTGGTAGAGATTGGCCCGGAATAGTAGGTTTTATGCGGGCTTAAGGGCTTTTTAAACCTTTCAGTATCTACCACTTTCTACCATGTTATTAGGGCCTATTGGTCACAATAAAGTCACAAAACAACCTTTATCTTTTCAATCTCTTTTCGCAGGTCATCCAACTCCCGATGTCCATATATACGGTTGGTAATATCATTGCCGAATGAATGGCCAAGCATGCGTTTTCTATCATTCTCCCGCACCCCGTATTTCTCACAGAGCCGCGAGAAAGTATGCCTGCAATCATGGGGCGTGTGTTTGGGCTCATTTACAAAGCCGAGACTATTAAGCAGTCTATCCATCTGCTCCCGGAAATCTTCGGGTCTGCATGGAAGGATGCATCCAAATTCTTTTAATCGCCGTTCAACCAAGGGGAATATGGCCGAGTGTATAGGGACAGTGCGATCCTTTCCGGCATCGGTTTTTGAACCGCCAAAAAAGTATTTTTCATCCAAGTCTATCTTCATGTCTAGGTATTCGGAGATACGCCACCCGGAATAGCATATAATCAGTATCATCTCAGCAGTTACGTTATGGACGTTTTCCCATAAGGTTTTTAACTCAGCATCGGAGAATGGAACGCCATGTTCATCATCATCGGCTTTTTTGATTTTGATATACTGGCTGTAATCCTTATCACACCAGCCCTGGCCATCAGCGTATTTATACATCTGTCGATATAGGTTTTTGATGTGTTCCAGACTGGCATGCTTTAACGTACAGGCGTCAAGGTTATCCTGCAAATCCTTTGAGCGTAAGGCTCTAAATTCTTTATCATATAGTGATTTACAGTTCCTGTAGCCAGCCTGGATGGCCCGGACAGTTGAAGCTGAGTATTTGTGCCCTTCCGTGAATTTATCGGCGTAGAATGCCTTGTAGACCTCTGAGAAGGTCTTTTCCGGCTCGTCCGGTTCAATTCCCTTGACGCGGTTGTAATCAGCCATAATCTTTTCCGCCAGGGTATCAAGGCTCCCAGTGGAATCAGGCAGCCGCAGGGTGGCCTCCATGCCGGGGGTATAGGTGCCAGCCTTGAGGGATGTGAGGATGATGAAGCCTTTCATCCAGTCATCCACGTAGCAGAGGGCCGGTGGCCGGTTCCCGTCAATGTCTGCCGGCGGGTGGACTGCGTATGGGTTCTTGCGGCTCTTGCCGAGGTAGCGGATGGAGCCGTAGCCATTGGGGAGCCGGGGATGTTTCTTTCGTTTTGGCATGATATCATTCCTTTCTGATTTTGAGTAAAATTAATACGCCCTCTTGCCAGGACGTTCCAGGAATGATATAATTCAGGTGTGTTAGTTGAATTGTATCTTCCGGGTTGTCCGGTAAGAGATTCTATGTGAAAAGCTTCTGTGTTGGTCGCACAGGGGCTTTTTGCTTATTTATTATTTTTTCTCTGAAACACACTTGGAAAATGATTCTCTATACTGAACAAAAATTGCTGTATCGGTGTCATTTCCTGTCTGCAGTATGCCAGATTCAAAATGCTTATATAATTTATCGGATTCACTACTTAATTTATTCCAGGCGGTTTTTAACGCTGTGTACTCATCCGGAAGAGAATTGATGTAGGCGTCATATCCCGCTTTTTTCTTATAAGAATCTTTGAATAGTTGGAGTGCATAATCAATGTCAATTGATTGACCAGTGCTGTCCTTTCCATCATATTCATAACGGCTGAAATCACAGTAACCGTGATTCCAGATATCACCAATAACCCAATTGTTTATCTCGCGCAATATGGTCTTTGGTTCTCCGATGACTGGCTGTATCCATGTCCCGTCAGTTCCCACAATCCGGCCATCCGGAGCGGTGCCATTTGTGAGCATATAACCAGACTCATTTAAGTAGTACCATTTTCCGTCATAGTCCTGGAGCCATTGATTGGCAGGATAAGTACCATCATCATTTTGATAGTACCACCCTGTGGTATCCTGTGTCCAGGTCCCGGCAATAGCAGTGCTACTCATAATTATGGACATTGTGATCGCGGTAAGTAATAATTTTGTTTTTCTCATAAGAAAACCTCCTTGTATAATTTATAAAAACTACAGATTTAATTTTATTCATCATCTTCATCAGCGCAACTGGCGACATAATCATTTGTATACGGAGTATCGGTCGATTGAGATTGACGGAATTCCTCCGCAATCATTGTTTTGTTAAATTCAGCCGTTGGATCTAATTCTGTAACTAGCGATTCCAGTTCATCCAAAGTTGCATAGAAAAATTCCTTTCTCAGATTGACCTTATTGACACGTTTTTCATTTAGAATTGTGTGAAGTTTATTTTCCAAGCTAACGGCGTCATCTGAAAAAATGAAACTATGTACATCAAAACGGAACGGAACACTGGCGCTGCCTAACTCATCAACACGGTCCTGAGGATTAAGTCTCCGTGTCATTCCGATTTTAAAAATATTCTCCCCGAACGAACCTAAATTACTTATAACATATACATTGCCAGCTTTTCCATTCTGTAGATTTGCAATTTCTTCTTTTTTTATGGCAACATCGGAAAGTTGTCCTTGCAATTCAAGAATTTTGCGTTTCAGATCTTCGATTTGTTTTTCATCAGTTGCAATAGACAAAGCTTCAGTTGCCTTATCAATTTCGCTTTGGTATTTCGTCTCCTCTTGTTCGATTTTTTTACGTTGCTGCTCTAACAGCCTACGTTCTTCAGCCTCTTCACGTATTTGCTGTTTTATAGCTAATTGTTCTTGTCTTGCCTGCTCTTTCTTTACATAATAATTGTATTCAATTTTCACAGCATCGATAAATAGGTACTCAATTTCTCCGATAAATTTTGTGAGAGTGCCAACTATATTTTGATTTCCATCTCCAGCAATTTTTAAATATTTCGCAGTTACATTTTTAACATTCTCAATTGCCTGCTCTAATTTTTCATATTTCAGATCGTATAAAATATTTTGCAATTCCGCACGAAGAGCGATGACCATAAGCTGGTAAATAGTTTTGTTGGCTTTTGTTGTATATCTGGAAGCATATGCTGTGAGTACTTGATTTATCAGTTTATCATTATTTTTATAAGCTTTTCGCAAATCCTTTACGTCCATACAATGCAGTTTCAAAATAACACTGGGGGAAAGTTCGTCATACTCTATTTCCTGCATTGCGGACAATCGCTCAGTTCCGGTGCTATCAAGAAAGTTAGCGATGCAATAATCTACGCTTTTATATAATTCCTTCGAGCGTTGCAGCTTTCTTGTTTGAGTGTCAATCTGCTTTTGTAGTTTATCACTATTAGTAGATAGGGTGGAAATCTCTTCGCGTAATTTAGATATAGTCGTGTTGTTATCGGCAATTGATTCATTAAGAGCATCTAATTCATTCTGGGCACTTTCCATATACTGGGTGTGCTGATTCTCCAAGTCTTTAATTTTCTCCTTAACCTGTTCATATTCATCGCAACCCAAGTCAGATATTCTTTTTTTAAGTTCCTCGTTCTCCAATTTTAGCTTAGATGCGTGAAGCATATCTAAAAACCACATATCTTTTCCTCCCCGTTGTAATGTTAATTAAAAAGCCGGCGGCTATTTTAATCTTAAATCAATTAAATCCCTAGGATATCCTGTGCAATCACAAAACTGCTCCTTTGTAAATCCATCATATTCATGCAACAGATCCTCCGTTATAAGTAAGCGCGCAGCAAACAAATTGGCTTGCCTTTCTACCCTGGACGTAAGCAGGAGAGTATGCGCCCCCATAAAGGTGCAGTTTTCTTTCATGTGAAATACTGCGTGTCCCAGTTCATGGGCTGCAACGACCCGAAGGAAAGCATTGTCATCAATATCCGAATTTATGTAAATACACCGGTTATGTTTCATGTATTTGTAAAATCCGGCTATTTTACCTAACGGCATAAAGAATACTTTGATGTTTAGGTATCTGGCCAGTTCTAGCGGGTCGTTAGTGCCAAACTTATTTATTAGATAGGTCACCTTTTTCCGTATTCTATCATTCAATATGATCACCTTCTTTGAAACAGACAATACGGCTACCTCTTTTTGTTCTTGTTAGGATTATACTTAACCTTATTTTCCTGCTTCAACTTTGTGAGGCCAAGTTCCAGGGCTTTCCGAAGCAGTTCCAGTGATTCATCATCAATGGGTTCACCATTGTAATACAATGGTCCGTCAATATCTTTTTCAATTTCATCCATGATTCTATCCAAATCCCTCCCAATTTCGCGCTCATCCTTAGCAGTAAGTGTAACCTCTTTTACTGGTTCTTCCATTTTACCTGTCATTAGGTAAGATAATGGGACGCCGAAGAAATCAGCAATTTTTTGTAATTTATCTGCTTTGAAGTTCCACTTACCTTGCTTCCACCCAGTAAAAGAAGCAGTTGATATACCTGTGGCCTTAGCAACCTGATATGTGGTTACTCCATATTTTTTTAGTAGTGCTTCAAAATTTTCGTACATCTCGTAGTCCTCTTTCTTAAAATAACTACAAAAACTAAAACTTATGCTTGACAAGCTATGAAAACTAATATATACTAAAAACACCTTAGTAATCATAGCTAAGCAAAGGAAAGCTTAGTTTTCATTATTAATTTAGCTGGTAACTTGATTATATAAGAAAACTAAGTTAATGTCAATATTATTTTACGAAGGGAGGTGCATTAAAAATGTATCAAAAATATCTGGATTTAAAGAGTAAGAAGGGAGTAACTGACTATCGGGTTTCGAGGGAAACTGGAGTATCAACAGCTACTTTAACGAATTGGAAAAAGGGAAGGTATACTCCCAAGTTTGACAAGCTACTTGCCATAGCAAAATACTTCGGCGTACCAGTAGAGTACTTTGCGGATAGTGAAAAGACAGAAAAGGAGAAAGAGGATGAATGATTTAGTAGTAAAGAACGTACCGTTCTGTGGAACGGAATTATTGGCAGTGCAGGAAAGAGGTAACGGGAAGATTTATGCCGGAATTAATTTGTTGCTGGCCGGCCTTGGTTTCAATGAGTATCAAACACGCTACAGACGTGAAAAGTGGTTGGAGGATAAGTCGCTTTCCAAAGGGGTGCGAAAATTTTCACACCCCTCGGATAAAGGGGGGATGCAGGAGGCATATTGTATCAACATTACTAAGCTTCCATTAGCATTGGCCAAATTAGAAATTACTCCGAAAATGGAAAAGGAAATGCCGGAGCTGTCGGCAAAACTGGAAGAGTATCAGGATAGGTGCGCAGATGTGCTGGCGGAAGCATTTCTTTCTAAGAAAGAGAAACAGGACAAGCCCAAGAAAGAATCCCGTGCCTCGGTCAATATGACTGTTAAGACAATCGACACCATCTTTAGCAGGGCAGGTGTTGACCCGCTGTACATAGCCGTGGAGGCAAAACGTATATACGCTGAGGCCGGGTACGATATCAAGATACCACTTCTTACTGATAAGGAAACAATGTCAAAGCTGTATGACTGTACAAGCCTTGCGGAAGCGGTTGGGGCTTATTCAGAAAAAGGCAATCCACACACCAAGGCAATAAGTGCGATATTGCAGAAGCTGACGATTCTTGAGAGCGAGATTGTAACAACACCTTACAGCAGGAATGGTCATGATGGAGTAACCATCCAGTACAAGCCATCGGTTCTTGAAAAGGTTAGGGAGTGGTTGGAGGAAAACTATTATCCCACCAAGATTCCCTATACAGATTCAAAAGGAAAGCAGACGATGTGCACGGTTGTGTATCGTGACATGTAAATTATGACTCGTCTAAAAAGTAGAACATTGACAATCACATCCATCCACAGCAGCCGTCCAGCTGTAAGCGGTAAGAACGTGAATCCGCTGTGAAAGAGTGAATCGGAATATAAAGTAATGGAAGGAGAGTGACACTGTGACAAGACTATGGCTGAGCCCGGAGGAGGCAGCCCCTGTCCTGGGAATGAAACCGGCGAAGATTCGGAGTTACATGCGCAGGGGCATCTTGGACCTGGGGCTGGCAATCCCACCGGAGAAAACCGGAAAGACCATGTGGGAGTTCCGGATATACCCGGCAAAAATAGAAAAGATAATCGGAGAAAAACTGGAGCGTCCAGAAGAAGGAGAGAAACAGAAATGAGACGGAACAATGAGCCAGATAAGATGCAACGGGCGCTGGCAATCATCACAATGCTGATGACGATGTTGTATATGTACAAATGCTGGCAGGTGGACCAGTTGGTAAGAATGATATAGGAGAGGTAAGGACAATGGATAAAGAAACCAAAGAAGTGATATTGAGTCATATTAAGGATGGGACCTATGTTTCGGACATGCTGTTCGATGTTCAGAAATTAATGGCCAAGGCCGGGATGGAATTATATGCAAAGCCATGCTGTGACCGGATTGAGGCGGCCGGCCTGGTGGACAAGGTACATGTCCTGCGGATTCCGACGTCACCATGGAATCTACAGTTGGATGCCGATGGCATGGAGGCCTGCCGCGAGATATTGGAGGCATACCTACAGCCAGAATATCTGAACGAAATGCATGAAATTATCAAGGGGTGCCGTGACTGGACCATATCCGTCAACAACATGCTCTATTCCTTACGGAAGATAAGCAGTAAAGACCTTAAAGCTGACTTGATGGACGCCTTCGTATATAAGGTAGATGAGGACGACGAGCAGGACGTCACGGAGCTGTTTAAGACGGAGCTGGAGAGCCAGAGACTCCCGGGCAGGATGCGTAAGCTGGCAAGGAGGACTGCCTTTGTAATCCAGATGTTAAGAATGTTCCCCGGTCCGTTTCAGATATTGGTACCATTCATCAAGGAATCCTGGAAGAGCTGGAATATAGTCGGAAATGTGCCGTATGTAGAGAGCAAAGGGAAATATACCAAGGCACTGAGGCGTTTTACAGATGCCCGTGGAGGCACCCGCCGGATAAGCAGGTTGCAGGGTGATGACCTGGAACGATACATATTCCTGGCGGTCAAAGCCTATGGAAAAGAGAATCCTGCAGAGGTAAACCATACGAAAGCCTATAAGTCCTGCCTGGAGATAGAAAACAGGTACCAGGAGTTAAAGCAGGTCATGGAGACCATTGGCAGGCTGACACCCATGAAGCTGCTGAGGATGTATCCGGTTACGAAGGAATACGACGGAGAGAAGTGGGGGACTAAGGATTACTTCTACACCATGGACAAGCTTAAGAAGCTGCCAGCAGACAAGCCCATAGGGGACGCCCAGGACGTTGCAGTTCTCCTGTGGGACTATCAGAACTGGGACCTGACGGAACTATTATTTCAATGGCAGAACGTTCTGGAGGATTTAGACATCTATTGCAATGATTCTGGGCCGCATGATGAACTTCATGACAGGATGATGCGGAGGGCGGTGTAAACGGATGGGGAGAAGCAGAGCAATGAAGCCGACCCGGAGCCAGAAGGCACTGATGAGTAAGGCAGGCCTGGTGGTAAACAACTGGCTGGTGTTGGAAGAAACAAAGACGGAGTTGAGGCTTGTGAGCCGTGGCGCCGGCGTGAGACGGACAATAAAAAAGTCCCTAACTAACGCCAATTAGTTAAGGACAAGCATAGGCCCAGAGGTGCTATACCAAAGTTCAACCAACTATAGTATAGCACCTCTGAGCCGGAAAGGGAAGAGGATTGACGATGGAAAACAAAGAGAATGTCACGATAATAGATATTGACAATACACTGCTTGATATTGAAGTTCTGGCAGAAAAGGTTCAGGTAATGGCAAACGACGTGGACCAGGATTATTTCAATGTGGATATAGAAAAAACAGGAGAAATGTGGAAGATAGCACCGCCATTTTATACCACGGCCGGTATCAAGACCAGTATCGCAAATGACATTGTATTCGATATGGTAAATAGAATCAGAGAGTTACGTGAACTTTTAGACAGTGTTGGTAAGGGAGGTATACAGGTATGAAATTTCCAATAGATGAGCAGAAGTTTATAGATAGATGGTTATCAGCCTTAAACGATCCGGATGAAGGGGGCAGGGAACAGGCAGAGGCTACAGTGCAGACAATCAACCGGGCATATTATGCGGGATTAGAAGCTGGTCATAGAAGTTGTGACGTCACAAATGAAGCTGACGGAGAAGTTGTACCGGTGCAACCGGAAGAATGGGGAGGTAGTGGTATGAAATTAAAGGACGTAACAGTTAAACGCATAGCCCCCGGTGAACTTCCATCTATCCTGTGCTTCCAGCTGAATTATAAGTATCACACAGAGTTAGGTAAGTTCGTGGTGATGTTTGATGGGAAGCAGCAAATCCTTTATGTGAATAGGAATGTGCCTGAGGATGATGTGCAGAAATTTATAGATATCGTTTCCTATCCGAGTCCGTATATTAATAATCCTGATTGTCCTATTTCCGATGTGATGGACCATGTCAGTACAGCTTATGGATGGAAGGTATATGAAATCCTGATGTCGGCATATAGCGACCGTCAGAAGAAGATTAGGGAGGCCCTGACAAGAAAGAAATCGGAAGGGATTGTCCCTGTAATACAGGAATACATAAGGTCTGTAATAGACGATAAAGCTCCGGATGTATTTGACGATATGCTGGTCAGTTGTATCTGGGATGCCGGACGAAACGTTGAGCTTCAGACGGCGTATAACCAGACGAGTTATAGCACGAAGTATGTATTTTATCTGGGATATCTGATGGGGGCCGGGAAGATAAAAGTGTAGGTATTGTAAATATAAACGCAAATATTGGATATTGCGATATCGCAACAGAAGGGAGAACAACATGAATAAAGAAGAGATAAAGAAAATTGTGGTGGACTACATAAACAAGAATGAATCGGCCAGCTATGCGGAACTGCAGTGGCTGTTTGAGGAGAAGGGCTATGACTACAAAGGTGAACTGCTGTCCTGTTCGGATGTCTGCAAGCATGTGGTATTCTGGAGCGGCTGGAATGCGGAAGCCTTTGACTTGATGACGGAGCTGCTGCATGAGGGAGTGGTCCACCGGGAGCCGGCACATCCCCTGCGGTATCTTCTGGATGGGGCCGCCCTTACCCTACCAAAGGTACGGCGCGCGGTGCAGTATAAGACGGACCATTGGGCGCCGGTGGTATTCGTGAAGGGACCGGATCCGGAACTTGTGACGTCACAAGTTAAGACGAAGGAGAGGATAACGGAATGAAATGTCATGGTTGCGGAACCGATATGAAGGCCATTACATACAATTCGGATGGATATAGTGAACGATTGGTTGTCCTGGATAATTTCAACCCCAATTCCGGAAGATATGAAATGGTTGGAAAGGTTATGTACTGCCCGGAATGCGGAAACCTGCAGGTGGATATAGGCAAAACGGAAAGAATGTAAAGTGGAACTATGTATTACATTGCAATGATGCAAAATTAATATTTTAGCGAGGAGTAGAAAATGTATCCAAAATGTAGTTACAGATATACAAGTCAAATAGGTTACACATTATGCGACTATGGGAATGACAATTTGGAAGCTCATAAGAAAAAAATACGTTCTTGCTGTGCTAATGCATGCCCTCTGGGTTTATATCCAGAAAGCGAGAAGATGAGCTTAAGAGAATTATATGAACGAGACATGAAAAAAATTAATATTTAGCGGAGGTAAGAGATGTTTTTCTTGGAGAGAAAAGAAAGCTATGCAATGCCAAATATTTTAGGAAATTGCTCACAACCGGTATATACATATCGCTGGAAAGCGATAGCGAAAAGTGAGACAGAGCGGCCACTATTAGATATGATTAAGGATATGGATGTTACAACGCACAGAATAGTATCTAATCAACCGAACTGACATTTGAAGAATATTTAAAAGCGGAAACCATTGTCTCACTAATTGTGAAACATCGCATGTGGATTCCGCCGGCAGGAATCCGTTCTCGACCACATACACCCTGAATGCGCATCTAAAGGGACAGGCGGTCATTCCTGCCCTTACATTATGGCAAGGGCATAAAAGAATGTCAATAAAAAGATGTAACGGCGCAAGCCTTTACATATAGCAACTGGTTAATTCGACCCGACACATGCTTATAATATGTCACGGTATGAATGCATGAGGTGTTGGACTCACAGGGCGGAGCTTTCTGACCATCCTCCGCCCGGGAAGGAGGCTTTAAGTGGAACATAAATTAGAAATGCTATTAAGATTTGAAAAGTATAGACAGTATTATCACATGTGCTCTTTGTGGGCATCTGTGTTTGAGGGCAGAAATATGGAATGGATATATTGTCCTGAAAGTGATAGAGGAAATGGGATATGGCAAGGTGCAGATTTCTATTTCCCAGAACAGGATACATATTTTGTGGTGGACCAAAGGCGTCCGGGAGGCGGGAAAGGGCGCATCGGATGCAGAAGCATGTCAAAGAAAACCGGGAAAATGATAGTCATGGGCGATAGCCAAGGTAAATTTAAGATATTTGAGGGTGGCTTTCTGTTCCAGGAGCATGAGGCCTGGCTGTGTCAATGTAAGACATGTGGGCAGTATTTCTTTACAAACATACAAGGTGACTATTCATGTAAAGTTTGTGGGAGACACGATGGAAAACACCATCTGAAAATTTGGAAATGACAGCTTGTTTTAATATATATGGCGAAAGGAGTGGGCATCGTGTTGATACAGGTCAAGATTGTGGGGAATGGAAACAGTCTCATATTTGACTGTGACCTTAATGACTATAGTCACCTCATATGGCTCCTGGAAATGGCCTGGGAAAGGGATTATGACATTTATATTCGGGAAGTCAGGCCGGGTGATTCGGATGAACAATGAAGATAAAAATTGGGTGAAGGTGAATAGGACAGTTCAAAGTCACTGGGTATGGATGGACAAGCCTTTTTCAAGAGGACAGGCCTGGATTGATTTAATACTGCTGGCGCAGCATCAGGATGGCACTTTTACAGACAGACGCGGAAATCTCATTGACGGAAAGCGCGGCTGTGTATACCGGAGTGAGCGTTTTTTGGCCGAAAGATGGGGATGGAGCCGGAAAAAGTTAGCTAACTATCTATTACGGTTAGAACAGGATAACATGATAGAAGTGGACAAAAAGAGAGCCAGTGAAAGAACCACCATTTTCATTGTAAATTATGAGACTTTCCAGGGCAAGGGAGCCAGTAAAGGAGCCAGTGGGGAACCAGTGGGGAACCAGTCGGGAGCCAGTGGGGAACCAGTGGGGAACATAAACAAGAATGTAAAGAAGGAAAAGAATGTAAAGAAGGAAAAAGAAAGTAATTATATCTGCCCGGAGCCAGGCAAGCCTGCTCCAGGCTGTAGCGATATTTTTCTCCCTCTTGTTGACAGTACTTTCTATAATGTGCCGTGGGATAGGATTGGCAACTGGTCAAAAGCATTCCCGGCAGTCGATGTGGAGCATGAGCTAAGGAAGATGTTAACCTGGTTGGACAGCAACCCCAAAAAGCAGAAAACTGCAAGGGGAATTAATCGGTTCATCAATGGATGGCTTTCCAGGACACAGGATAATGGCGGGTCCGGCCATTTAAGTGATGAAGACAGACCCATGACAAAAACGAAAGACGGGAGGATCCTGCAATGAAATTTGATGAGAATGAAATCCGGAAAGCCATTTCCATCATGAAACCAGAAAACAGCCTTTTTGAAATCCGGGTCATTGCTGCCGGGGGTGGAAACGCAAGTGGTTATTTCCGCGATGCAGATACCTGTATTAATGCAATGCGGGGAATTCGCATGGATGGAAACAGCAATGTGTATATTACACTGAACGGAATTAAGGACGAATGCCATTCCAGGCAGCAGAGGAATTGTTTTGTGCGCAATGCAAAACCCAATACATCTGATTCGGATATCTACTGCTATGACTGGCTGATGGTGGATATGGATCCGGTCCGCGCGGCCGGCACGTCATCCAGCGAGGAGCAGATTGGCTATGCGAAAGAAAAATGCAATGAGGTCTATGCCTTTATGAAACGTACGGGATTTGATGACCCGATTGTGGCCTTTAGTGGGAATGGGGCCCACCTCCTGTACAGCATTTGCCTTGCAATGAATGATGAGAACAAGCAGCTGGTAAAGGACTGCCTGGCGGTACTGTCCCTATTCTTTTCTGACGACAAGGTTGACATTGACACGGCCAACTTCAACCCTGCCAGGATATGCAAGCTGTATGGTACCTTGGCGCAGAAAGGGGCCAATACTCCGGAGCGCCCCCATCGCATGAGTTATATCGTCCAGGCGCGGGAGAATCCAAAACAGAATGATAAGGCCCTGCTACAGAAGCTGGCGGGATACCTTCCGGTCCCTGACAAGCCACAGGGGTACAACCGGTTTAATCCCAGGGAATTTGATTTAGACCGTTGGCTGGATGAGCATGGACTCCATTACACTAAGGCCAGCTATGGTAGCGGAACCAAATACATACTGGAGCATTGTCCCTTTGATAAGAACCACGCCGGGAAGGATGCCTGCATTTTCAGGATGCCCAATGGCGCTATTGGCTTCCACTGCTTCCACAATTCCTGTGCTGACAAGACCTGGCAGGACGTCCGCCGTTTGTTTGAGCCGGATGCCTATGACCGGCAGTATGTGAGGGAGGAAAGGCGCCCCAATTATCGGAACCCGGATTACACGGTCGAGAAAAAGACAGAAATTAAGATGGTGGATGGCCAGCCGGTATTCTTTACCACGGAACAGATCCGTCTTATGGAGGAACCGCCGGAAGAATTCATCAAGACTGGGGTCGATGTGATAGATCAGAAAATGCGTGGACTTAAGAAAGGGTTTGTCACCTGCCTGAGTGGACTGAGGGCGGCCGGGAAGTCCAGCATAATTTCACAGATAACGGTTGAGGCTTCCCAACAAGGTTATCGGACGGCATTGTTCAGCGGGGAGCTTAAGCCTAAGAACCTGCTGAAATGGCTCCTTCTACAGGCTGCCGGGAAGATGTATGTGAAAGAAACCCAGTATGATAACTATTACGTGGTACCGGAGCCTTATGACGAGGTTATATCCAAATGGCTGGATGAAAAAGTGTACGTCTATAACAACTATTACGGCAATGAGTTCAGTTCCATCATGGAGCAGATATGTAAGTGTGTTGTGGAGCATAAGGTTGACCTTATAATTCTGGATAACATGATGGCGCTGAATCTGATGGAGATGGGCACCGACAAGTACCAGCAGCAGAGCCACTTCGTGGAATGTCTGGAGAATTTCGCAAAGGCTGCGAATGTCCATATCCTGTTTGTGGCGCATCCCAGGAAGTCCGTGGGGTTCCTTCGCCTGGATGATGTATCCGGCAGCAATGACATCGTGAACCGTGTGGATAATGCCTTTATCCTGCACAGGGTAAACAATGATTTCAAGCGTCTGACAAAGGATATGTTCAAGTGGAAGGATGACAACCTTTTGTACCAGTCCACCAATGTAATTGAAATATGCAAGGACCGCGACGGCGGTGTACAGGATGAATTTATCCCGTTATTCTTTGAGGCTTGCACGAAGCGCCTCAGGAACAGCCCGGGGGAGAACAAGATATACCCATGGAAGGAAGAAATGGCGAAACTATTTGAAAATGATACCGGGAAGTTTGAGTCTATACCTTTAGGCGAGGAACTACCGTTTGATTAAGGAGGATGCATGGATAACGATAAGGTGAAGGGAATCTTCTGGAAGAGTTATAACTGGTTTTGGAATAAGTGGAAGGATGAGATATTGCCCAGGGAATCTGACAAATGGGATGCGGTGGTAAAGGATGCCAAAGAGATTATGTGTGAATATGACAGCAGGATGTGCAAGAAAGTTATTCTGGCCCTGCTGACGGAGCTTGAGGAGCGGAGTTGGGGAAATGGAGGGGATAACGTGAGGGCATATAAGGTATCAAAGGAATCAGAGCTGACCATGGAAGAAAAGCTTGAGGCGGTCATGGGCTATGGAGTGGCTGACCTGTTATATGTGATAAGGGAGTTTGAGGAAAATCCGGGTAAGTATGAGCCCGAAGTGATTAAACAGATTGGCCTGCAGCTGATGGATAAGGGCATCATGCTGATATATTGAGGAGGTGATACCGGTGGACAAGGAAATTTTGAGCCAATACATAGACGCCTGCGAGCTGATAAAGGAAACTGAGGAGGATATACGGAGGGTCAAGCGGCAGCGTAAGACTATTTTGCAGGACCGGGTGCACGGGTCTATGAAGGAGTTTCCTTATACGGCCCAGAGCTTTAAGATTCAGGGGATGGCCTATTCGGTTGTGAGCGAGCCAGGAGCGCTGGAGACCTATGAGCATCTGTTAGAGGAGCGAAAAGCGGATGCGGAAAGAATCAAGGTGCAGGTGGAGACTTGGATGAATGCAATACCTCAGAGGATGCAGCGTATTATTCGGTATGCAATATTTCAGAAATTTTCGTGGGGAGAAGTGGCGGCTAAATTAGGAAGAAACGCTACAGCGGACAGCGTGAGGAAGGAATTCGAGCGTTTCTTAGAAGAAAAATAAAGTTTGTCCGCTTTGTCCGCAATGTCCGTTTTTGATGTGTTATAGTGTAGACTGGAAGTGGTGTAAAGAACCATTTCCTCCTCCCACATTGATTGACGGCTGTCAGGTGTAACACCCTGGCAGCTGACTCGCTGGCATTGCGACTGCGGCACAAGGTACCGCTGAATATGTCAGCATGGCGTACTGGCGCATCGGGTATCCAGATGCTGGGTACTTAGATGCAGGTACGCATTGTTGCGAGGTAGAGCAGTCTGGCAGCTCGCCGGGCCCATAACCCGGAGGTCGCAGGTTCAAATCCTGCCCCCGCTATTCGGACAGATATTACAGAGCCTTGATTTTCTCCTTTGGATTAGTCCCTGCTGATATGGTGGGGGCTTTTCTTTTGTCAAATTTTGGTGTATACTGAATTTGATTATGGGGAGGAAAAGGATTATGCAATTAAAAGATTATGAATTCGGTTTTGCAGACGCAACCAAGGAATATGTGAGAAAACCAGAAATATTTAAAGATGCGTTTTGTGATACGAGAAATTTCGTCGAAAAGTTAATTAGCGGGTATGATTTTTTACTAATTGGTAGAAAAGGAGTTGGAAAGTCTGCATTTAGTGCTAAGATTCAGTCGTTATCATTAGAATCTAATAGTAAAATTGTAGCACAGGTATTGAATTTAAGTGATTTTGAATTCAGTACTTTTGCAAAAACAGGCATTGATAATAACGTTTCAGGAACACAAAAGTATAAAAGTTCTTGGGATTTTATCATGTTGTTAACAATTTATAAAATATTATTTAATAAGTTAGAAATGATTGAAAGTGATTCGGTCAATGATATTTTAGATTTGTTAGACAAGGCTGGTTTTTCTTTGGAAAATGAGTATAAGTCGGATATTGTAAGATTAACGAAGGTGAAGTTAGGTGCTGGTATAATGCACTTTGATGCAGAATTTGAAAAGAAATATAATACGGCACCAAGTAACTATCTTGAACGCGTATCTGTTATTACAGAAAAAATGATATTAGGATTAAAAGACACATATCTTAATGAGAGACAGGTAATAGTTATTATAGATGGTCTGGATGACATTTTAAGGTATAAAAAGAACAGGGCTGAGATAATTTCTAGTCTAATAAGAAGTGTAGACTATTTAAATGATAAAATTACACAATATAAAAAGAAGATAAAAATTGTGCTGCTTATCCGAGAAGATATTATAGCCATGCTAAATGACCCGGACCTAAATAAGATTATCCAAGATGGAGCACTTATTTTGAATTGGAATAATAGACTTGATGAGTTAAAAAAAATTGTAGAATTAAGATTTCAATTATCAGGTCTTACAGAGCAGGAGTCGATAAGATGTTGGGATAAGATTTTTCCTCCTAAAATTAGAGGAAAATCATCGTGGATGCATGTCATGGACCATACACTGTATAAACCAAGAGATATACTGCAGTTTTTGAAGTATTGTCAAATGGAATATCCGGATAAGGAAAAGTTAACATTATCAGAAACCCAGAGTGTATTAAAAGTGTATTCAAATAAATATTTTATTGAGGAAATGAAAAACGAATTGTCCGGTTTTATTGATGAAGAGCTTATATATATGATTCCTACAGTATTTAGGCGTTTAGGGGGACGTGCCTTTGATTTAAGGGAAATAATTAGATTATTTGATGAACAGTGTAGTAAATGTGTTTCAGAAGATTCCATAAAAACACTTCTTTTATATCTGTTTGATGCAGGATATATCGGACAGTTATTATCAAGTGCTAATAAAAATGGAATCAAAAGGTCTGTAATATTTAAATATCGTAATCCAACAGCGAGAATTGACTACTATCAAAAATTTATCACTCACCAAGGATTGCATAGCGGCTTAGGGGTAAGGCTATAAAATGGGATTCCCCGGACTCGCCGGACGGGAACCCCATTAAAAGAGTAGCTACTCGTTAATATTTATACTACAATGATAATCTATTTATACATAATTTACAAGGGATTTTCATAAAAATTTATTAGGACATCAATCAAATACAATATTGGTTGACCCTTCTTATTCTCAAAACAAACAAAGGAAAGGCCGCCTATTCGGCCGCCTCATCCCTACAGAGCTCATCCAGCGTGACGCCCAGAGCATCCGCCAGTTTGATTGCCGTTGATACCCTGCCGTCTCCCCGGGCCTCCAGGTCCTGGATGGTACGACGGGGAACGCCGGACAGTTCAACAAGTTTTGGGACAGATAACCCTTTTTCAGTTCGTATTTCCTTTAATCGCACCGTTTGTTCCTCCTGGAGCATATGACGTAGGTGATGGAGCAGAAAAGCCATGCAGCCCATTTAATCCAATCAAACAGGGTTGGTGCGGCAAATTCACCGTTGAACCCTTCATAGAGGAAAAGTACAGTGAGTACTATCAATATTGTACGGTAAAGTTTCATGTTTATTTCAGCAAATGAATGTGGTATACTATATGTGAAGAAGGAAGGGGCCGAAGCCCCAAACCTTACTTTCGCTTTTTCTTAGACCTTTTGGATTTACTATCTCGTTTCGTCTTAACTATCAGGCAGATGGCGGTGACGATTGCGAGTAGTGCTTCTGAGAGGTCTTTGATTATTTCACTGACTGATTCATTCATTTGCGTTCCTCCTTTCTTTTGATAATATAATTATAGCACGAATTTACGTGCTAGTCAAGCGGAATATAATGATTTTACAAAGTTTTGTATCTGTTATTCATATGCAGATGCTTTTTTATTACCCCAAATAAGGAGGTGAGCCCATGGCATTAACGCCAAAACAGAAGATATTTGCAGATGAATACCTGATTGACCTTAATGCCACCAGGGCTTACAAGGTTGCGTATCCGAGCTGCAAGAAGGATGAGGCCGCGGCGGTCAACGGTAGTAAGCTGCTAAGAAATACTAAGGTTGCGGAATATATCCAGGAGCGCATGAAGGACCGGGAAAGGCGTACTGAGATTACCCAAGATTGGGTGCTGGAGGAGCTGCGGAGGATTGCCAGTGCAAACGGCACCGATTTTGCACATGTTGTGCGGGAGCCGGTTATACGGAACAACTCTTACGTGGTGGATCCTGATACCGGTCAGATGCAGACAAGGGATGTGGTTCGAATAATCCCGACCGAAGAACTGCCAGAGGAGAAGCGGGCGGCTATCTCCGCAATCAAAGAAACTAAGTTTGGAATAAACGTGGAAACCTATGACAGGGTAAGAGCCCTGGAGCTCCTGGGGCGCCATCTAGGAATGTTCAAGGATAAGCTGGAGTTGTCCGGCGGCTTGGATACCGAAAAGACCAAGCTTGACGACCTGCTCCAGCAGATGCGTGGTGGTGGGTAATGAGCGCGGGTAGATTACTGCTGTCGGATAAGTACAAGGCGTTCCTGCGCTGTGATGCCCCGGTGGAGTTCCTGGAGGGTACCACGGCGGCCGGCAAGACCACGGTGGGGTTATTCAAATTCATGCTAAAGGTAGCGGAATCGCCCAAAAAGCTGCACATCCTGGCTGCGGATGACACCGGCGCCGCTGAAAAGAACATCATCCAGAAGGACCTGGGCATCCTGGATGACTTCGGCGTGCTGGTGGAGTACAAAGGCAACGGCGGCGGTGGATATAACATGCCTCACATCCTATTCCACACATCCGGCGGCGATAAGATAATCTTTGTTGTCGGCTACGGCAACAAGCGCAAGTGGAAGGATGCACTGGGCGGCCAGTACGGATGCTTGTACATTGATGAGATTAACACGGCAGACATTGAGTTTGTGCGTGAGGCCGCCATGAGAAGCGATTACCTGATGGCCACGCTCAACCCGGATGACCCGGGCCTGGATGTGTATAAGGAGTATATCAACTGTTCCAGGCCGATGCCGGAATGGGCGGATGAGACGCCAAAAGAGATAATGGACGAATTACAGGAGGAACCAAAACCCGGTTGGGTGCATTGGTTCTTTTCTTTTACCCACAACCTGGGACTGTCCGAGGAGAAGCTGGAACAGATAATGACCAATACCCCGAAGGGTACGAAAATCTGGAAGAATAAGATTCAGGGCCTGCGTGGTAAGGCAACCGGCCTTATTTTCTCCAACTTTGAGCGGTCTAAGCATGTCATCACAGTCCAGCAGGCCAAGACACTGAAATTTAAGAAGTTTACGGCGGCCCTGGACACATCCTACTCTTCCAAGTCTCCGGATACCATAGCCATGATATTCCAGGGAATCACGGAGGACAGGAAGCTTATCACCTTGGCTGAAAAAGTATATAACAATTCCAAGCTCGATATTCCTTTGGCTCCCAGTGACACAGCAGTCAAGTTTGTGGCATTCCTGGAGCAATGCCGCAAGGACTGGGGTTTTGCGAAAGATATATACATAGACAATGCGGACCAGGCGACCATCACGGAGCTACGCAAATACAAGCGGCTTAAGGGCTGTCTGTATAACTTCTGGGATGCGTACAAGCAGCTGGGAATCATCGACCGTATCAACCTGCAGCTGGGCTGGATACAGCAGGGGTGTTACCTGGTAGTGGATACCTGTGTGGAGCATCTTTCCGAGTTGGACCGGTACAGTTGGGACGATGAGAAAGACAAGCCCGAGGACCGGAATGACCATACCATTAATGCCAATCAGTATGCATGGATACCATACCGGAACCTGATTGGATTCGAGGAGGCTGAGAAGAAATGAGGTGGCTGAACAACATGAATGAGACAATCAAGAGGGGCATTCGTACCTGGCTGAACGTGGTGCCGGCCAGCGGGAACTGTATTCAGATTAACGAGGTCCTGGACTTCGAGACCAATGCCATTCGGAATCGCATCTGGTACCGTGGTGATGGTAACGAGCTGGAGCAGATGTACCAGCAGGCCCCGGAATATGCAGATAAATATAAGTTCTGGGCCAGCAGGTGTACACCGGGTATGGAGATGCGCAAGATACATACCGGCCTGCCCGGGCTGATTATCCGTATCCTGTCAGGCATTGTCCTGGATGACATGAATGATTTTGATTTTGCAGGTAACGACCAGCAGCGGCAGCTGTGGGAGGACATTGCAAAGGATAATAAGTTCACTCGTAAGCTGGAGAAGGCCTTGAAGGAGGTCCTGTACATCGGGGACGGCGCCTTCAAGGTCACGGTTGACACGACCGTCAGTGAGTATCCAATCCTGGAGTGGTATCCAGGGGAGCGGGTTGAGATTGTCCGGAACCGGGACCGTGTGAAGGAAGTTGTGTTCAAGACGCCATATAAGGCCGGGTATCAACAGTATGTCCTGTATGAGCATTATGGATACGGCTATATACGTAACGAGTTGTATAAGGGTGACACGCCGGTGCCCCTTAATGCCATCGATGCCACCAAGGGAATAAAAGATACGAAGTTTGATGATACAGTCATGCTGGCCGTACCCTTGCAGGTCTATGAATCCACCAAATACGAGGGACGCGGTGGCAGCATCTTTGATGGTAAGCTGGACAGCTTTGACGCCTTCGACGAAGCCTGGTCCCAGTGGATGGATGCCCTGAGGGCTGGAAGGGCCAGGACGTATATACCGGACTGTCTGGTGCCGCATGACCCGGAGACAGGGCAGGTCATCCGGCCCAATCCATTTGACAACCGGTACTTTGCGTCTGATAACGATATGTCCGAAAAGGCTGATAACAAGGTCAACACGGAACAGCCGGTCATCCCGCATGACAGCTACCTTGCATCCTACTGCACGGCCCTGGATTTATGCCTGCAGGGCGTCATCAGTCCGTCCACTTTGGGTATCGATGTCAAGAAGCTGGACAACGCCGAAGCGCAGCGCGAAAAGGAAAAAGCTACCCTGTACACCCGGAATGCTATTGTGGAGGCTCTGCAGGAGACACTGCCTGAGCTGGTCAGCGTAGCAATCAACGCCTACAATATTCTGAACGGCAAAGGGGTAGAGGAAGTCAAAGTAGACATCCCCTTTGGTGAGTATGCAAATCCGTCCTTTGAGAGCCAGGTGGAGACACTGGCCAAGGCCCGGCCTGGTGCCCCAATGATGAGCGTTGAGGCCCAGGTAGAGGAGTTGTATGGGGATACCAAGGACGAGAAGTGGAAGCAGGAGGAGACAGCACGGCTGAAAGAGGAGCAGGGGATTGCGAAAGTGGAAGAACCCGGGATTAGTACGTCTGCCGGCGGCTTCCAACTGAACACGAAGGGAGGAAAGCCAGGTGAAGGTCAAGGTAATGAACCGTCTGTACCAGATGAGCCAGAAGGAGTACCAGGGACTGCTGCAGGTGGCAAAGGAACAGGTACCACTGGGTATCTACGCAATTGAGAAGCAGGGGTACGCGGAACTGCGCTGTGATAAGTGCAGCAGCGTGACCCAGCTTAAGGACCTGACCAGACAGTTCAAGGCGCAGGGATTCAGGGTACATGCCAACAAAGGTGGCCAACTGATGGAGGGTGGAGCTGATGGAGCGGAAGGGGCGCTGATGAGTGCGACATAATGAGTATGATATAGGTGCTGCCTTCCAGGCCATAGAGGATGAGCTTATAAAGTCTATGATACGGAACATGGACCGCCATCGCGCCGAGGAGACTAAGGAGGGTATTGAGTGGTCCATGTGGCAAACGGAACAGTTGAAGGCCCTGGAGAAGTATAAGAAGGATAACCAAAAGCGATACCGAAAGCAATTCCAGGACCTTAACAAGGAAATGGGTGAGCTGATACGGATATCCAGGCAGCGCGGTAATATGCAGCAGGAAGTCAAGATACTCGATGCCATCCGGAAAGGTTTTTCTGCTAAGAAAATCAGCCAAGGCGTCACGGCAGAGTTTTTCCGGCTCAATGACCGAAAATTGGAGGCCTTGATTAAGGCAACCACCAATGATATGCAGCAGGCAGAAACAGCAGTTCTCAGGATGGCCAACGACCAATACCGAAAGGCTATCTTTAATGCTCAGGTGTATGCCAATTCCGGCGCTGGCACCTATGAAAAAGCCGTGGATATGGCCACCAGGGATATGCTCTCACGGGGCCTTAACTGTGTGGAGTATGCCAATGGTGCCCGCCATACCCTATCAGATTATGCCGACATGGCCATCCGGACGGCATCCAAGCGGGCGTATCTGCAAGGAGAAGGAGAGAAGCGTCAAGAATGGGGGATTACTACCGTGATTGTCAACAAGCGCGGGAACCCGTGTCCGAAGTGCCTGCCATTTGTTGGCAAGGTCCTGATTGATGATGTGTGGTCAGGTGGAAAGAAATCCGATGGGCTGTACCCGCTGATGAGCCAAGCTATAGCAGCCGGTCTATATCATCCACGTTGCAAGGACAGCCACACAACATACTTCCCTGGAATCTCCACTGCGGACGACACCTGGACCAAGGAGGAACTGGATGCCGTTGAACGGGCAAATCAGAAGGAGACAAAGCGGCAGTATGCAGAGCGTCAGGCTGAAAAGTTCAGGCGGCTGGTAGCTTATTCGCTGGACAAAGAAAATCAGGAACGGTATATGACAAAGAGAGAAGAATGGGGAGCTATTGCAAAAGATACAGAACCTGATATAATAAAGCCAATAGATACAGAAGAGGAAATACAGGTGCATCCAGTCGGAAAGATAGACAAAGAGATATATAAGTGTATTACGGAAGACATAGTCACAGACGAAGTTATTATAACAGATGAGCGTATCGGTCATATTAAAGAACGCCATCCCAATGATTACGAAAAATACTGTGAGTATTTGAAACTAATTGTGGAGGAACCGGACTATATTGTTGAAACAAAGAAACCCAACACAGCGTTAATCCTAAAAGAAATAAAGGAATCTAACGAACGGCAGTTTAAAACTGTGCTTAGATTGACAACATCAACGGATAATCCAGGATTTAAGAATTCCATCATAACATTTATGAAAATAGATGAAAAGGAATGGAATAGATTGCTTAGAAATAAGCTAATCCTTTACAAAAAGGAATAAAAATGATACAATGTGAGTAACATAAAAGAGAAGTTATCTGAGGTGGAAGATTTCGTACCCGTCCACACGCCGATGGTTTGACAGGGGAAACCCGAGAGATGCAGGAGCATGGTACGCCTGCCAGATAACTTCTTGATTATGTGAATTTATAGAATTTTAATACCACCAGTCAATAAGGCCGGTGGTATTTTATTTGTTGCGATATCGCAACGGAAAGAGAGGATTATATGATTATTACAGGAATGAAGCATTTTGAAAATGTATGCCAGAAGAAATTGGTTGAGTGGTATAGAGAAAATAGACCAGGAGTTGAAATTGACTTAGGCGATGTATTTATTGTTTGGTCATGCAAGACTTTACAGAATTACAAGTGTCTTGCATCTACAACAATAAGCGGAGATGGAATCTATGCTGAATATACGTTTAACGGCGATAAGCAAGAATTGTATGAAGATGTGTACAAGAAGCTGACAAATATTTGCCACAAAGAAGAATAAGCACGCAGGATTATCCTGGGTGCTATTTTTACGCCCAAACACGAGCATGGCTTAAAACTGCTGCGTGGCCAGTGACACTGATGACAATGGATGAAACGAAAATCACAGGGTGACACCCTTAAAATGGAGGTATTGACGATGAGAGACATGTTACCAATGAACTTACAGTTATTTGCAGAGCCCGCAGGCGGGGCAGGCGGCGAGGGAGGGGGAGGGGCACAGACCCAGCAGCAGGGAGCCCAGGCCAGCCAGCAGGCGGCATCCCCAATAATTGATTATGCCAAAATCCAGCAGATGCTGGAGGGAACCCTGGCAGCTAAGGAGGATACGGCCCTGAAAGCCTACTTCAAGCAGCAGGGACTCAGCCAGGAAGAAGTAGAGCAGGCGATTGCTGCATTCAAGCAGCAGAAGGCGGCATCACAACCAGATGTGGCTGCGTTACAGCAGCAGGCCACCCAAGCCCAGGCCCTCGCCCAACAGGCACAGATGCAGGCTGCGGCAACCATGGCAGCGGTATCCCTGGGAATTGACGCCAAGACAATCCCTTATGTCCTCAAGATGGCTGATTTAGGTCAGGTCATGGGACAGGATGGGAAAATCAATGATGAGGCACTTAAGGCAGCCCTGAACAAGGTGCTGGAGGACGTGCCGGCACTGAAACCCCAGGCACCAGGATCCACCGGATTTATCCAGGTGGGCGCAGCCAGCGGGCAGCAACAGACCCAGACAACAGATGACGCCCTTAAAAAGGCGTTCGGACTCTAAAGAAAGAGAGGATTAAGAAATGGCAGTATATGATTATGCAACAACCTTCACCCAGCTCCTACAGCAGAAATATGCAAAGGAGTTGTGCTCTGATGCACTGACACAGAGTAACCAGCAGGTGAAATTCATTAACGCCCAGACCATCAAGCTTCCGAGGATGGCAGTGACCGGATACAAAGACCATACCCGGACACCAGGCTTTAACTCAGGAACGCTCAGTAATGACTGGGAGGCAAAGAAACTGGAACACGACAGGGATGTTGAGTTCTGGATTGACCCCATGGACATTGACGAAACAAACCTGACCTTATCCGTAGCAAACATACAGAACACCTTTGAGACCGAACAGGCTATCCCGGAAAAAGATTCCTATCGTTATTCCAAACTTCATGCAGAACTGACCACTTATTCTGGCCGTATCAGTACTGATGTCATCACGGCAGCCAACTTCCTGGAAGCTTTTGATGAGGAGATGGCGAGAATGGATGAGGCTGGCGTCCCGGAAGAAGGGAGAATGCTGTATGTCACCCCAACCATGAATAAGATTGTGAAGGAGGCGGAAGGACTTCAGAGGGTCATGACCGTAACGTCCCCGTCCACAATCAATCGTAAGGTACATAGCCTGGATGATGTGACCATTAAGATGGTGCCTGCGGCCAGGATGAAGACTAAGTATGACTTCACTACAGGATGTGTGGCTGCTTCTGATGCGAAGCAGATTAACTGGATTCTGATTCATACCTCTTGCGTGGTATGCCGGGATAAATACAGCTATATCAAGCTGTTTACCCCAGGAACAGATTCAAGGACGGCAGATGGGTATTTGTATCAGAACCGTTGCTACGGAGACCTGTTCCTTCTTGAAAAGAAGGTTGATGGGTGTGCCATGAATGTGGAAGCGGCCGGAGCGTAAGGAGGTAGTATGAGAGCAGTTAAGGGAAATAAAGAGTACACCATTGATGAAAGCCAGCAGAAGTCCTATCAGGACGCTGGCTTTGATATTGTGGGCGATGATGGCCAGGTGACCGTATATGGACGCGGAAAGACAATACCTTATGATGAACACATGAAGGCAGTGAAAGAGATTGAGCGCCTTCAGGACCTAGCGGCTGAAAGGGATGCCGAAAATGTAGCGTTGAGGGAGGAACTTGCTTCACTCCGGGCCGCAAAGCAGGAACCGGCAAAGAAAGCGGAGAGTAAAAAGGCAGGTGAGTAATATGCCCTATGAACCCTATGTCACATATGAATATTACTGTGATGTATACAAGGGGACCGTAATCCCCATGGATGAGCTGGACAGGGCCCTTAAGCAGGCCAGCCGCCACGTTGATTCCCTGACCTACAACCGGATTGTAGGCCGGGGATTTTCTAATCTGACGGCCTTCCAGCAGGAAACCATACAGGAAGTGGTCTGCCAGCAGGCGGACTTTGAGTATGAGAACGCGGACGAGATTAATACCATCCTGCAGGGCTACAGCATCAACGGTGTATCCGCACAGTTCGGTAGCAGCTGGAACGTATTTACAGACAAGGGTGTAGCCATGAAGCGCGATGTGTACGCTCTGCTGTCCCAGACGGGTCTGTGCTGCCGGTTAGCGAGGTGAGGCTATGAAATACCCATGTTTAGTGCCAAAACGGCTATGCAGGACGGATATACACGTCCATCTGGAATCAGAGGATACAGACAACCGCGGCCATCCAGAGAAGGTAGTGGACTTGGACCTAAAATGTAACTTCCAGGACCGGGCCAAGACCATTCTGACCACAGAAAAGAAGCTGGTGCAGATAACCGGTACGGCCCTGTTCCCCGGGGACATTGCCCCAGACTTCCCAACCTTAAGCGGGGGTACCGTAACTGTATTTGGGGAAGAACGGAGGATTGAACAGGGGATGAAAGCCAGGAACCCGGATGGGACAGTGAACTATTGCCAGCTGGAGGTGGTCTGATGCAGGTAAAATCAACTGTGAAAATGAATTTCCCACGGATTAAGCAGCTGACACAGGCGGCGGTGACTGCCCTGGAGATGACAGCGGAGGCGTTGCATACAGAGGTTGTACAGGCCCAGGTGATGCCTTTTGAGACTGGCAATCTTCAAAATGAGAGTACATTTGTCGATTACAGTGAATCCAAGCAAGGCAAAGTAACGCTGGTGTCCAGCACACCTTATGCACGCCGTCTGTATTATCATCCGGAGTACAACTTCCAGACGGACGAGAACCCGTTTGCCGGCGGTGAATGGTACGAACCGTGGCTACCTGGTGGAGTAAGCCAGGATTTTGCCAGGAACGCATTTAAGCGGTTTTACAAGAAAGCAGGTGGTGTATGATGCTGAAACTGGACGATATCCGGGGATACATAGCCGGTCTGGCCATTGCTGAAGACAGGAATGTCTATATCGGGAAGCTGAACAATAAGAAGGACCATTCCATAGGCGTGTATCACCGGCAGGGCAGCGGCCCTCCCGTGATGGCGCTGGGTGGCCATGATTACAGCAGCTATGATGTCCGGCGTATATCACTGCTGGTCCATTGGGACAAGGATGTGCAGGCATCAGAGCGGGCTGCCTATGCACTATATGAGAAACTTAAAAACGTATCCAGCTTATCCATAGGGGATACACCCATTAATTGCATCATCCTCCAGGTCCCGGAACCGGTGGACGTGGGGACGGATGATAAGGGTGTCTACGAATATGTGATATGGCTGGATTTTGTATATCAGAGAAAGTGAGGTATAAGAGATGGCAGATGCAGCAAAGGGAAAAGTGTATCCCGTGCATAACAATGTGTTTAAGTTTGGCACTGCGGGCCTTGAGAGTACAGATGAACAGATGGTGATGCCAGCCGATCTGGAGAACTTTGCACCATCCATAGACGGTACCGTTGAGGAGTGGTATTCCATGGATGCTGCCGGATGGGCCAAGGCTGCCATGACCGGTAAGAAACTTGGGTTCAGCTTCAAGGGAAAACGGTCGGTTGGGGACCCGGGGAATGATTATATTGCCGGCCTGGCGTGGAAGTTTGGACAGGACGTGATGACCAAGTTTGAGTGGACCATGGTCAGCGGAGCAAAGCTGGCCTGTGACGTAGTCGTTAATGTGACGACGCCCGGAGGTGGTGACACGACAAATATTGACGGTCTGGAGTTTGAGGTGACGGGTTATGGTAAGCCAACTTTCACTCCAGCGCAATCGTTAACAGTATAAGGAGGGTTGGACAATGGCAAGAAAAGTAGATATCACGGATAAGCTGAGTTTTGAGGGAAACCCATCCCTTGTCATTAAGGGTGAGGTGCTGGAGGTCAATGCAGATGCCCCGACCATGCTTAAGGTCATGGGACTGATGTCGGCAGATGCCCCCGGAATGGATGAAGTTATGCAGGCCTACAACCTGATGTTCCCCGAAGAGTCCAAGAAGAAGATTGAAAAGCTGAAAATCGGATTTAAGGATTTGGTTACAGTCATTATGGAATCCATACAGCTGATTACCGATGAGGTAGACAGCCCGGGAGAGCAGTGACCCGTACTACGACATGTTCGAGGACTGGGACCTGATAGTTTCCAGCTTCCTGTCGCAGTACGGGTTGCGTATACGAACGAAGGAATTTGAGTCAGTCTCTTGGGACGAGTTCAAGGCGCTGATTGCCGGCCTGTCCCCGGAGACTGCCTTGGGACGGGTGGTGGCCATCCGGTCTGAAACGGATAAGGACATTATCAAGCATTATACAAAGGACCAGCGCCGGATATATGATGACTGGCGTAACCGGGAAATGAAAGAAATGGATGAGAAAACCTTCGAGAAGGAAATGGCCGGCCTGGAGAAGATGTTCGCAGCCATGTGTGGATAGGAGGTGGTACCGTGGCTGACAGCGTAGGCCAGATTGGCCTTGACCTTGTGGTCAACCAGAATCAATTTAAGCAGCAGATGGCGGGCATTCAGGGACTGGCTAAAAAGGCAGGTGCCGCCCTTGCGGCGGCTTTTGCAGTAAAAAAAATCATAGACTTCGGTGCACAATGTATTGAATTGGGTTCCGACCTGGCCGAGGTCCAGAACGTAGTGGACGTCACATTCCCACGGATGTCCAAACAGGTGGATGACTTTGCTAAGAACGCCATAACCTCCTTCGGCCTGTCCGAGACCATGGCTAAGAAGTTCACGGGTACCTTCGGTGCAATGGCCAAGGCATTCGGCTTTGGGGAGCAACAAGCTTATGAGATGGCCACGGCCCTGACTGGACTATCGGGTGATGTGGCATCCTTTTATAACATCAGCCAGGACGAAGCCTATACCAAGCTGAAATCAGTCTTTACTGGTGAGACGGAATCCCTGAAGGACTTGGGTATTGTTATGACCCAGAGTGCCCTGGACAGCTATGCTCTCGCCAATGGCTTTGGAAAAACCACGGCTAAAATGTCAGAGATGGAAAAGGTGGCCCTGCGGTACAAGTTTGTGCAGGACCAGCTGTCCCTTGCATCCGGGGACTTCATCCGGACGGCGGATGGCTGGGCAAACCAGGTGCGTGTCCTGAAGTTACAGTTTGACAGTCTTAAAGCCACAATCGGTCAGGGCCTTATAAATGTACTGACCCCGGTCATCCAGGTAATCAACCGTATCATCAGCAAGCTGATGAGCCTGGCCAATGCCTTTAAGGCTTTTACCGAAATGGTGACAGGCAAGAAGGGCTCGGGAGGAGCATCTGCCGCCGCCGCAGGAATGGAGGCAGTGGCCCAGTCTGCTGATAAAGCAGGGGCAGCCGCTGGAGGAGCAGGCGGCGCAGCCAAGAAGGCCGCCAAGGACATGAAAAGTGTCAGCACAGGCATTGATGAGCTCAATATCATCAACCCGGAGACAGATTCCGGTAGCGGTGGTTCCGGAGGCGGTGAGAATGGAGGGTACGCTGCGGATGAGTTCGACATGGGCGAACTTGATACATCGGCCATGGATGAGATGGACAGTAAATATGCCGGGCTGATTGAGAAGGCAAAGGAACTCAAAAACCTATTCATGGCAGGATTTAAGGTTGGATTTGGTGACACCAGCGTCCTGGACAGCATGAAAGAATCTATCCAAAGCATCAAGGATAGTCTGACGGAGATATTTACATCTCCAGAGGTGGAACAGGCTGCCAACCGGTTTGCCAATATCTTAGCTATTAACCTGGGTAAGATAGCCGGCTCTGCCGCCAGTATAGGAGCATCCATAGCAGATAACCTGCTGGGTGGAATTAGCCTGTTCCTGCAGCAGAATAGTGAACGGATTAGGGACTACATTGTGTCCATGCTCAATATCGGTTCTAGGATTGCTGAGATAAGCGGGAGTTTTTCCGAAGCGCTAGCAACGGTATTTTCATCTCTACGGAGTAACAGTGCAAAGCAGATTACAGCTGATATCATTGGTATATTCTTCGAAGCTTTCATGGGAGTGACGGAATATATAGGGACACTTGCTATTGATTTAATGGATGTTATCACGGCTCCCTTCATTGATAACGCTGACTATATTAAGACAACGCTGGAAGATACATTCAGCGCGGTTGAACCTGTTTTTTTGGCTACAAAAGATTTGATATGTGAATATTTTCAAAAGGTCAGAGTCTATTATGATGAGCATGTGGCGCCAATGCTGGCAACCTTCAAACAGGGGTTCACGGAAATCGGCACCCTGTTGCTTGATGTCTATAACACATATTTCCTTCCAGTATTGCAGAACCTATCCACACGATTTGTGGAATTCAAAGACCAGTACCTCAGTCCGTTAATTGATAAATTTATGGAATTTGGTGGAAAAGTGGCTGATGCGGTCACCAAATTGTGGACGGGGGCCATACAGCCATTCATCGAATGGTTTATTACAAATGTAGCGCCAGTTATAGCTTCATGTTTGCAGAGCGCCATTGACACATTCTTCGGATTCTGGGAATCCGTTTCCGGCATCATAGAGGGATTGCTCACGGCGCTAGGTGGTGTGATTGACTTCATTGTCGGCGTATTCACTGGTGACTGGAGTCTTGCTTGGGAAGGAATCAAGGAGATATTCTCCGGTATATGGGAGGCATTGAAGGAGCTTGTATCTGGTGCCGTAACATTTATCCAAAACGTTGTTAACATGGCTTGGACTGCCATATCTGGGGCTACCAGTACTATTTGGAACGGAATCAAGGCGCTCCTGAATACCATCTGGAACTGGCTTAAGTCTCTGGCCAGCAGCCTATTCGATGCAATAAAAACCACCATCAGCACGGCCTGGGAGAACGTTAAGACCAAGACATCCGAGATATGGGAAAGTATCAAGGAATTTGTTTCAGGCCTGTGGGATACAATCAAGACGGCAGTGGATGAGAAGTTCACGGCTATGAAAGACGCGATTACAGGCGTATGGGATACGGTGAGAACCAAGACAAAAGAAACCTGGGACGGTATCTGGGCAGATATAAAGGGCATTATCAACATGATTATTGATGGTGTGGAGAACATGGCCAACAGGGTTATTGATGCGATTAATGCCATGATAGACGCCGTAAATGAGGTGGCGGATAAGATACCGGGAATCGGCGCCGATTTTATCCCGAATATACCGAACATCCATCTTCCACGGTTGGCCCAAGGCGGTTTCGTCCGGGCCAACACCCCGCAGCTGGCCATGATTGGTGATAACCGGCACTATGGTGAGATTGTGGCGCCTGAAGATAAGATGCAGGAAATGGTGGACCGGGCGGTGGCTTTAGCGTCCCAAACAAGCAGTAATGGCATGAGTGAGCAGTATCTTTCCATCATGGCAAACCTGCTGCAGCGCATCATTGACCTGATAGAACAGATGGATTTAACGGTCAACATAGATATCCGGGAAATTAAAAAGAAACTTGTTGAACTGGATAAGCGTAACGGATACACGCTGCGCACAACGTAAGGAGGTGGCCGGAGTGCCTATTTATATTAATGGACATGAATATCCAAACTATGACCGGGGGCCTGGCTTAACCATTGCTACGAACGTGAACCAGGGCAAGAATGCCCTGGGGGAATTCGTAGGGCAGCGCGTGGGCCGTGACCAGGATAAGATTGACGGCCTGCAGTGGTCCTATCTGGATGCGGCGACCTGGAGCAGTATCCTTAAAGAGTTTGAGGAGTTTGTGGTGACGGTCAAGTTTCCGGACATGAAAAACAACTGCTGGAAGACGGAGCGGATGTATCCGGGGAACCGGACGGCCAAGATAGACGAGATAGGTCCGGATGGGCTGCCCACCATGTATAAAGACTGTAAGGTGAATCTGATAGACTGCGGGGTGATGGAGTAGTGCAGGCGGCAAGCAATGAATATAAGGACATGATGCGCAGGAAGTGGAGGAACCCACTGTCTCATCTGCGTGTCACCATCGGCCTGATTAACCAACAGGCCCAGGCATCCGCCTACATACCTGAGCCGGATATGTATACTTATTATTCCGACCTAGTGAAGCCCATGGATAACTACAAGGTACAGGAGCTGTATGCAACCTGTGACCAGGATTATACCACGGTGGATGGCAGTATGTACTTCCTTCCCAGGGATGCAGCAGACGTGGTGCTCAACCAGGGAATCGTGACGGATGGCCTTCAGGGGGCAATTGAAATCCAGTTTCCCGTTCAATACGACATTAAAGGGCTGACCGTGGAATTTGGCAAGGCATATCCCATAGAATTTACCATCATTTCAGACAACCGGACTATGGACGTGGCTGGAAATATGAGTGGCCATTATGTGACGGAGGAAATTTTTGAGGGAGCTACCTTCTTACGGTTTGTTCCGGTTGCCATGGTCAACGGACAAAGCCGGTTCCGCATCAATCAAATTACAATGGGTATTGGTATCTATTTTGACAGCAAAAAAATACTGTCTGCAACCAAAAAGGAACATATCAGTCCTATATCGGAGGAGTTGCCAACCATAGATTTTTCCGTAACGGTGGATAATAAGGACCGGGCCTATGATGTGGAGAATGAAGAAAGTACAGTGAACTTCTTGGAAATTGGTCAGAGTATCGAGGCGCTTTATGGCCAGGCCATGGATGATGGAACGATTGAGTGGATACCGGGAACGTCACTTGCACTGAAATCATGGTCAGCTGATGATACGGAGATGGACTTCCAGGCATCAGACTGTTTTGAGGGGATGGACGGCACATATTACCGTGGTCAGTATCATCCGGACGGTATGAGCCTGTATGACATGGCTGTGGATGTCCTTGCGGATGCCCAGGTGGATTACCGGGACTACTGGATAGATCCATATCTTAAGGACGTTCTGGTGGTTAATCCGATGCCGGTGGTAGCGCATAAGGAAGCCCTGCAGCTGATTGCTAATGCCGGCAGGTGTATCCTGTACCAGGACCGGACCGGCAGGATAATCCTTAAGTCCAGTTTTGTACCGGATATGGAGGCGGCGTCTGATAACGAGACATACTTTTCCCATGCGTCAGCCATACTTGACCACGCGGAAAAGGAAGCGTATGCCCTGCCTGGTCAGGATTACACAGGCACATCCGGCGCACAGTATTTCCTTCCCAGGCAGACGACCAATGGAGCCACATATCTCAATACGGGCTATGTGTCTGAGGCCGTCGCCGAGGAAGACGGGCTGTTTACGGACAATCCCACAGTGGAAATAACTACGGAGGCGGCATACAAGTGTTTTGGACTAACCCTGGAATTTGGTCGCAACTGGCCGGATACAGTTATCTTCCATGCCTACTACAATAACGCGGCTATGGAAGATTATACAGTCCCTGGATTGACACAGACTTACGTTGTCAGCCATGAGTTCCCAGAGTTTGACCGGTTGGTGCTGGAATTTTCCAAGGGATGTCCCAACAACCGTGTAGCGCTGGACAATATAATCTTCGGTGACAGCACTGATTATGTCCTGGAATATGGTGTGGAGCTGACCAAGACACCAAAGGGCACGCAGCTGGCCAAGGTTAGGGAACTGCAGGTCGTACGCACCATATACAATCTCAGTACAGAGGATGCAAAGGAGCTGGCGAGGGAGACCATAAGTGTAACCGCTTTAGACAACCGATATACGTTTTATTTTTCTAATCCATCCTATGATTTAAAGACATACGTCCCGGTTTATGTGGAGGCAACCAATATGGTTCAGAACGGGTCTTTTGATACCGGCGTGACCGGATGGCTCAACGCACAGTATGACGCAGCCAGAAAATGCACATACGTTGTCTCGGAAGATGGAAACGCAGTCCACATAGTACAAACTGTGCAGATGATATCCGGACATAAATATTACTTGCGGGGGAATTTCATGCGGGAGGAATCACCCGGTGAGTATTCGGGAAATGATGAATGCGATTTGGTCAGGGCGATTGCCAATAGAGAATCATTTAATATTAATCTACGTCCAGAGGCTATTGCACCAGATGGAGTGTGGCATACCAAATCAGCCATTGACACGGTTGAGACAACAGGAGAGTGGGAGCTAAGGATTTATACCTATGGAAACAAAAGGCTTTATACAGATTCACTTCTTTTGGTAGATTTGACAGCAGCTTGGGGAATCGGGAATGAACCGGATATAGAGTGGTGTGATAAGTTCATCGGCTATTTCACTGGTATTGCAAGTATCCCGAAATATGGGTGTGAGATTGTAGATAGTAGTGCCTATTACGCAACGGTGGAGCTTACAGGAATCACAGGGCCGACAGAGGTGGCCGTGATAGGCAGGGATTATGTTACTACCCAGTCCAAGGTAAGCAGACAGCTAAATCCTACCGGCAGCCTGGAGGCGTGGAATAATCCGCTTGTGTCCGACACGGTCCATGCCGCGAACCTGGCGGATTGGATTGGGGACTACATGAAATCAGACCGGGAATATGACCTGTCATACCGGGGAGAGCCACGGATTGATGCCAACGACATAGCATTCCTGGAAAATAAGTATGTGCCTGACCTGCTGATACGGGTAACGGACCATACCCTGAAATTTAATGGCGGGCTTAGCGGTACCATCAAGGCAAGGAGGGACATGAGTTATGTGGCAACAGCCAAAAACAGACTGGCAGGCCAGTGATTATTTTAATATTGGTGACTACAACCGCATCAAGGGCAACATCAATGAGATACGGACCCAGGCGCTTACTCTGTGGCCGGACTTTAAGTTTGAGGAGATGGGAGAGGATAAGACCTATCAGGATTATGGGTTTTATGCCGATGAAATTAACCGCTTTGAGGCCAATATAGACCATGTCTGCGTAGGGACATTCCCCTTCGATGTAGGAGAAAGGCAGTTTTATCATGACAACGGTCCATTCATCGACTGGCAAGAGCTGAACCGTATTGAATCCGCCTGCCTGAAGATATACAGGAACATATTAGGAAGGGCCGAAGGAATCAGACGCCTGGCTTTCACGCTTAATGGAGGTGCATTTGAATAATGAGTTTAAAAACAGATTATAGGGATGATATGTATGAGGGTTCCAGACGATGGAGGTTGACCCAGAACGAGGATGGCACCTATAACATATCAGATGTCACTGCCTATACACAAAAAGGCGACAGTTTTGGTCAGAATGACATTAACGCTACGAATAGGGCAGTGAATGCCCTGAGGAATGACAAACAAATTACCATCCCTGCATTCACGCAGTCCGCTGCGCCATACACAGCAGACATAAAAGTGCAACATCTTAAGACAACAGATGCGATTGAGCTGTATGCGGGACTGATAAAGAGCGACAGCCAACTCACGGTGGAGCAGAAGGCAGAAAAAATAAAAATGCGAAGAAAATACCTGAACATGATTGATGATGCAGAGTGTAATACAGATGGCATATTGACGGTAACCTCCTACAGCAAGAAACCGGCCTCGGATTTTGCTGTATGGTTAAGGGGCTGCTCAGCAGAGGAGGAATAGAGATTGAAAGCAATTATACACGGCAGTGGAGGAGCAGATACAGACGGTTTGACCGCTATTGCCGCTCACGTACTGAACGGAGAAACATTTTATGGAGCTAATAGCGACGAACCTCAGACCGGAACCATGACAGTAAATAGTATACTGTCTTTTAACGTAGCCGCATATAGTGGACGCCGAGTACTTTTGAAATGGCAGAATCCGTATGCGGCGCCTGGAAAACCTTATTGCGGAGTAATAATAAAAGCCAGTACGGGTGGATATCCAGCTTGGAATGCGTCTGCTTGGGATGCAATTTATGCAGGAGCAGGAGACAATGTTACTCCTGGAGGCTGGTCACAAGTATTTATGGATTTACCAGCATTAAATACCACTTATTATTTTACATGCTTTGGGTATGCCACAACAAGCTTTGGAGAGATATACAGTCCGGTATATGACCCATCGTCAGTTAAAAATGCTGTATATACGACCGTAGGACCTTCGTTGGTTACGATAGCCGGAACGCAGAATTACGTAATTCCAGATGGATTTACATCTGCGGATATATTTTGCGTAGGCGGCGGAGGCAGTGGTGGTAACGGATACCGATTTACAAAAGAAGCCTATCAACAAGGCGGCGGTGGAGGCGGCGGTGGATATACTGCTACTGTTTCTAATATTGGCGTGGCGGCCGGACAAGTATTAAATTGTGTAGTAGGTGCCGGAGGAGCACCCAATGGAGCGTTGTCTGGTGCAGGCGGTACAGGAGGCCCGACTTCGGTGTCAAGAAATGGAGTTGTTTTATGTACAGCCAATGGAGGATATGGAGGTTATAACGCTAATTCAGGAAGCGGTGCCTCAGGTGGTTCTACTGGTGGTTCAGGTGGATACAATGATTTAGATTCGCATCCAGTTATAAGAGCGGGTGAAAACGGATTTTCAGATGGTAACGGTTGGAGCAATCGTCCAGGACAAGGTAGAACTACCAGAGCTTTTGGTGAAACTGGTAATACTCTATACTCTGGCGGTGGTGGCGGTGGTGGAGTAACTCACGGCGGTCCCGGCGCTGGTGGTGCTGGCGGCGGCGGAGCAGGCAGTTATGATACAGGTAATCCCGGCATTGCTAACACTGGCGGAGGCGGCGGCGGAGGCGGCGGCGATCTTTACGGAACCGCCGAGTGGGGCGGTACTGGCGGCTCAGGAGTTATTTTAATCAGATTAAAATAGGAGGATTAATATGGCAGCACACGAAGTATTCGCAATGATATCTGGCGAAACGGTACAGAATGTGGTGGTAGGACAATATGAAGAAACCAACCGAGTAGCACGGTGCGTATATGGTGACGATGCCTTTGCGGTTGATTGCCTGCAATATCCCTGCGAGATAGGAGATAAGTACATAAACGGCGTATTTTACAAGGCCGATGGGATAACACCCATTGAATATATCCCTACCCAGGAGCAGCAGGTAGCTCAGCTCCGGCGAGAGAATGCGGAGCTTACACTTGCCCTGGCAGACATGATAGGAGGTGCAATGTAATGTTATCCAATATACAGCGCAACATCATTATCCGGGCCCTGCAGATTCGGAAAAATCAGGGAGAGGAACCGGCAGGCATCCTGGATGGTTACAAGAACCTGACAGATGAGGAAAAGGCAAAGCTGTTGGAAGCCTTAGAAGAATAGGAAAGGTGAGGTAAATGAAAGTGAGATTTTTAGACAAATGTAATGCCATTTACGGAGTAGCCGTAACAATCCTTGTAACTATCCTAGGACCGTATTGGTACATATTTGCAGGATACCTGCTTTGCAATGTTTTAGACTGGCTGACGGGCTGGTACAAGGCCAGAAAGCTGGGACGGGAATCAAGCAAGACAGGACTGAAAGGGATACTGAAAAAGCTAGGCTACTGGGTGATTATACTGGTAGCTTTTTTGATGCCGAAACTGTTCATCGGCCTTGGGCATGACCTCCTGGGGATTAACTTGGATTTCCTGCTGCTCCTGGGATGGTTTACATTGGCATGCCTGCTGGTAAACGAAATCCGCAGTATTCTGGAAAACCTGGTGGAATGCGGATACAATGTGCCGGCCTTTTTAATCAAGGGACTGGCAGTAACGGAGAAACTGATAAACGCAGAAACTGAAAACATGAATGGCGTAGGCGACGAAAAGGGGTAGCTGCGATATCGCAACGGCAGAAAGGATATGCTATGAGGACATTAAGATTTAAAGTATCCGGCCAGGAGCTTATAAGGGCTCCTGGCTGTAATTTCAGCAACATAATTGCAGGTACATCCGGGTACCTTCAGGCGGCATTTGAGTTTGGGCAGGACTGGGACGGGACGGTCCAGGTGGCGGCATTCTACCCTTACCTACAGTCCCAGGAGGTTGGCAGGCTGATTAAGGATGGCACCTGCATTGTGCCGGATGAAATCACGGTCTATGAAACTTTTAAAATCGGGGTGGTTGGCCAGCGTGAGAATGGACAGAGGATTACCACCAACCTGATAACCATTAAGCAGGAGAGGGGGAGCGGACAGACATGGCAACGGTAGATGAGATACTTACAAGACAGGCTTATGCAGACGGTGACGAAAGCTGGACCAAGGATGATAACTACCCATCTTATCATCTGTACGTGGAGCCGGGGTATGTCCCGGTCACCAACAAGCGCATTGCGGACTTTAATGACCAGATATCGGTCATGGGCGAACAGAATGCCCAGTTCGTGGGCTTCCAGCTGCCCAGGTACGATGACGGCCTGGACCTCACCGTCCAGCACCTGTACATCCACTACCAGACGGTCTATGGGGGTGGGGATGGCGTACCCTGCAACGTGTCCTGGTCGGACAATTACGTCAGGATGTGCTGGCAGGTACCGGCACAGGCCACACAGGAGCCAGGGACAATCCAGATGATGATATATGCGACCGGCACCAACAGCGCAGGGGAGCGCGTGACCTGGAAAACCCTCCCTGCATCCTATACCATCCATGACGGGCTGGAGATTGGCGGCGGAATCCCGGGGCCGGACACAAGCTGGTACGAACAGTTCGTGGCGCAGATGGAGGGCAAGGTAAGCACTGCCCAGGGATATGCCAATGACGCCCAGGCCAGTAAGACAGCCGCCGCCGGTTCTGCCACGGCGTCTGCTCAGTCCGCCACCGCTTCGGCACAGGCGTTGGCAGATAATAAGGCTTACGTGGAGTCCCAGAAGGCTGCTTTCGTAGGCTACAACAAGCGTGAGACCGACCTTAAATACGCCAATGCCCTTATCGGCTCGGCCACAGACACCATGCATGTCACGGTGGACGACGCATGGGAGGCGCCGATACCCGGCCTGGAGATAGCCGGTAAGAGTGAGCAGGGAGCAGACCCCAGCCCGGAATATCCACAGGAGATTGTGAGTACGGATGTCACGGCGGTGACGGTGACGGGAGCGCAGGTTATACCATATCCGTATCTTGATACTACAAAAACATCTAATGGAGTTACATTTACTGATATGGGTAATGGTGGAATTAAAATTACGGGAACCATTACAAACAAATATACGACTTTTACACTTAATAATAATTTGTTTTTACCACCTGGCATTTACACAAAGAATGTATTTGAAGAATTTGGATTAGCGTTTCTAATTAGCCGTTATATAAATAACAAATACGACACAATAGCTGTTCGTGCTAACGATAAGACTTTTGACACATCATCATGGGATTACAACAAATATGAATACCGCGTATTGATTCAAGTGACAGAACTTGAAACATTTAATACAATTTTTTATCCCATGATTAATCGAGGTGACACCGCCCTACCCTGGGAACCCTACCAGTCCAAGACCGCATCCATCACCCTCACGAAGCCGTTACGAGGTATCGGGGATTACAGGGACGAAATAACCATGACCAATCGGATTGACCGGTGTATGGAACTGACATTTGACGGAAGCGAGGATTGTTGGGGCGTCTACACTAGTGGTAGCCGCACAGGATTTTCGGCAATTAATGTCCTCCCGATATCAATGAATAATCGGAATGGAATATGTAATCAAGCACTAGTCGGAGGAAATGAAGAAGTTGAGCGGATTATTTTAGGGAGTAATAATCAAAATCTATATTATTTTTACTGTCCATTTTACGATGCTACAGTAGCCGACAAGGGCCTCTCTGCCTGGAAAGCCCACCTTGCTGCCCATCCACTTAAGGTAGTCACTTACCTGGATACCCCGGTAGAGACAGACTTGGGGGCAGACACCATAGCAGCACTTGCGGAGTTGACCACCTACAAAGGACGGACAACCACCACAGTGACTGCGGAGGGGCCGGAGCCGGACGTGACATTGGAGTATGTACAAGATACCAGGATGGTAATAGCAGATTTACAGGCACAGATTAATGAGATAAGAAATGGAGGTACGACATGAAATCAATAGAGAAGGTTTTATCCATTGCTCGCCAGGAGATTGGATACCTGGAAAAACGCAGTAACA
>UMIC01020874.1_pt1 | contig 38934 bp, 35 predicted proteins | sample 1965681 | NCBI WGS metagenome assembly UMIC01 (sample SAMEA4836114, study PRJEB28245) | human gut metagenome | biome: gut microbiome; material: fecal sample | place: Denmark | collected 2008
GATAAGGCCCATATCCCTCCAGCGTGAGGGAGAAGATACGGCGCACCACTTCGGCGGCTTCTTCATCTACCAGCCAATGCTCCCGCTTTTCGTCCCATAAGTAGCCGTAAACCACGGTGCCTGTCAGGTGCTTACCGCTCATGCCTTTTGACTTAAACACAGAGCGGATTTTCCGACTGGTATCACGGGCGTAAAATTCATTGAACAGAGGTTATTCGGGAAAGGGAAAGACAAACAAGCAGAAATCCAGTATTCATGCGGGTTTGCGGTAGGATGGCTCCCCAAGAGCTGAACACAAATAAGACAAGCAGCAAGACAATCGCATATCGTTTCTCAGGGAGAATGTTGATTTATGTCACATTCTCCCTTTTTTTATTCCAGAAACGAGGTGATTGCAAAGTGAACACACAAATTATCGCCATCGCCAACCAGAAAGGTGGCGTTGGCAAGACAACCACCTGTGCCAATTTGGGGATTGGACTGGCACAGGCCGGAAAGAAAGTGCTGCTGATCGACGGGGACCCACAGGGCAGCCTGACCATCAGCCTGGGCCATCCCCAGCCGGACAAGCTACCCTTCACCCTATCCGACGCAATGGGGCGCATCCTGATGGACGAGCCACTCAAGCCCGGTGAGGGCATCCTGCACCACCCGGAGGGCGTGGACCTGATGCCCGCTGACATCCAGCTTTCCGGCATGGAGGTCTCTTTGGTAAATGCTATGAGCCGCGAAACCATATTGCGGCAATACCTGGACACCGTAAAGGGACAGTATTCCCATATCCTCATTGACTGTCAGCCCTCCCTGGGTATGCTCACAGTCAATGCACTGTCAGCCGCCAACAGGGTTATAATCCCCGTCCAGGCAGAGTATCTGCCCGCCAAGGGATTGGAACAGCTGCTCCAGACGGTCAGCAAGGTAAAACGGCAGATCAACCCCAAGCTCCAAATTGACGGCATCCTGCTGACGATGGTGGACAATCGCACCAACTTCGCCAAAGAAATCGCCGCCCTGCTGCGGGAGACCTACGGCAGCAAAATCAAGGTGTTCGGTACCGAGATTCCCCATTCGGTCCGGGCAAAGGAAATCAGCGCCGAGGGGAAGAGTATTTTTGCCCATGACCCCGGCGGCAAGGTGGCAGAGAGCTACAAAAATCTGACGCAGGAGGTGATAAAACTTGAAAAGCAGCGCGAAAAAAGTAGAGCTGGCATCGGTAGATGACCTGTTTTCCACTGAGGAAAGCCGCGCCGATGCCCAGCGGGAACGGGTGCTGGAAATTCCCCTGTCTGAGCTGCATCCTTTTAAGAACCATCCGTTCAAAGTCAAGGATGATGAATCCATGATGGAGACTGCGGACAGTATCCGGCAGTATGGTGTGCTGGTTCCGGCGATTGCAAGACCTGACCCGGAGGGCGGCTATGAACTGGTAGCCGGACACAGGCGGCACAGAGCCAGTGAGCTGGCTGAGAAAGAAACCATGCCGGTCATTGTCCGGGATTTGGACGATGATGCCGCTACCATCATCATGGTGGACAGCAACTTGCAACGTGAAAGCCTGCTTCCCAGCGAAAGGGCTTTTGCCTACAAAATGAAGCTGGATGCCATGAAACGGCAAGCAGGTAGGCCAGCAAAAGAAAATTGTTCCCAAGTTGGGAACGATTTTGGAAAGAAGTCCAGCGAGCTATTAGCCGAACAGGTCGGCCAGAGTAAAAATCAGATATTTCGCTATATTCGCCTGACCGAGCTGATTCCTGAACTGATGGATATGGTGGATGAAAAGAAAATCGCCCTCAACCCAGCCTATGAGCTTTCTTTCCTCAAAAAAGAGGAACAGAGGGATTTACTGGACGCGATGGACAGCGAACAGGCTACCCCTTCTCTCTCCCAGGCCCAGCGGCTCAAGAAATTCAGCCAGGAGGGGCATTTGAACATTGATGTGATGCGGGCCATCATGGGTGAGGAAAAGAAAAGCGATTTGGACAAGGTGACGTTCACTTCCGACACCCTACGCAAATATTTCCCCAAAAGCTACACGCCCCAGCGGATGCAGGAAACCATCATCAAACTGCTGGAACAGTGGCAGAAAAAACGCCAGAGAGATCAGGAACGATGAAAGGAGCTGCCTATGAGGGATATTTCAGCCCGTGAGCTGAAAGGACACAACATTCTTGCCGTGGAGCGTTTTCAGGATAACACCCGCTGGATGATCGAGTTTTCCGTCCTGCGTTCCTGTGCCTACGGCAGTCCCGGTGATGAAATGCGGCTGTTTCTTACGGAGGACGGCTATCAGGCCGCCCTCCTGAGCCAGCAGCGCCGGGAAATCAAAATCAAGCGTTACGCCCGTATCATCGAGGGACATATCCTCGATTTTAAGCCGGACAAGCGCCACTGCCACTCATAAACAAATCATTATTGCGAAAGGAAAGGATTGAAATGTGTACTGTAAAGGAAATCCGGGAAGCAATCCGGGAGGATTGTCATTCCCAGCATGATATGGAATCTATGGAGATTGACCGTGTTCTGCAAACTCTGCCATTCTCTCAGGAAAATGATCTGTTGGATAAACCGCCCACTCCCAAGCGCCCCTACTGGCGCAGGAAAAGTGAACAAAACAGCTGACTGCCACAATTCTTTTTACAAGAGTGTGGCTTTTTTCATACCCTGAGAAATTTGGAAGGAGTGAGGTCAATGGCCGTATTTCGCATTGAACGAACCAGAGATTATACCGTGATGAGCAATCATCATCTGAGAAATGAAAAATTGTCCTTGAAAGCAAAAGGGCTGCTCTCCATGATGCTGTCCTTGCCGGAGGACTGGAATTACACCACCAGAGGGCTTGCGAAAATCTGCAAGGAGGGCGTGGACGCTATCGGCGGGGCGCTGCGGGAGCTGGAAACTGCCGGGTACATCGTCCGCCACCAGCTGAGGGACCGTCAGGGACGGATCAGCGATACCGAGTACATCATCTATGAGCAACCGCAGCCGAAGAACCCGGATACGCCCCAGCCGGATACGGCTTCACCAGATACGGGAAACCCGGATATGGAGAACCCGGATACGGAAAAGCCCGCAGAATTAAATATAGAGAAATCAAATACTCAAAAATCAATTACGGATGGATCAAGTACCGATTCCATTCCCTTCCGGGAAACAGCGGCGGCAAGACCGCCGGAACGGAAAGGAAGGGATGCGATGTCTGTCTCCGAGATAGAAAATTATCGGGAATTGATTTTAGAGAACATCGAGTATGACTACCTGTGCAGGGAGTTTGCCACCTATCGGGAGGATTTGGACGAGATCGTGGAGCTGATGGTGGAAACCGTCTGTGCCAGACGCAAAACCACCCGGATTGCAGGCAGCGACTTCCCCCATGAGGTGGTGCGCTCCCGTTTTTTGAAGCTGGACAGCGAGCATATCCGGTTTGTCATGGACAGCTTGCAGAAAAACACCACCGAGGTCCGCAACATGAAGCAATACCTGCTGACAGTGCTGTTTAACGCACCCACCACCATCAGCAACCACTACACTTCACAGGTCAATCACGATATGAACGCAGGCGGCTGGTAAGGCCGTCTTTTTTCACCCCACAACAACGACTTTTACAGGAGGTTACGCTATGAAACAAATGGAAATTTTCAAAAACCCGGAGTTTGGCAGTATCCGCACTTTTGAGCAGGACGGCAAAGTGCTGTTTTGCGGTTTGGATATTGCAGTTGCATTGGGATACAGCAATCCTCGTGATGCGTTACGCAGGCATTGTAAGGGTGTCGTGAAACGCGACACCCTTACGGAAGGCGGACCGCAGCAGCTTTCTTTTATTCCCGAAGGCGATGTGTACCGCCTGATCGTTCACAGCAAGCTGCCCTCTGCGGAACGATTTGAACGCTGGGTGTTTGATGAAGTGCTGCCCTCTATCCGTAAGCACGGGGCTTACATCACCAGGGAGAAGCTGTGGGAGGTTGCCACTTCCCCGGAAGCCATGATGAAACTCTGTTCCGACCTGCTGGCAGAACGGGAGGAAAATGCGGCGCTGCGAGAGGAAAACGCCATGCTGGAGGGCAAGGCAGCCTTTTATGACCTGTTTATCGACCTCAAGCACAGCACCAACCTCCGCACCACCGCCAAAGAACTGGTTGTGCCGGAGCGTCGGTTTGTCCGCTTCCTGCTGGAACAGCGATTTGTGTACCGCGCCCCGTCCGGGAATGTACTGCCTTATGCAAAACCTGCCAACGACGGCCTGTTCACCGTCAAGGACTACTGCAACCACGGGCATACCGGCTCCTATACGCTGGTAACGCCCCAGGGCAAGCTGTATTTTGCCCAGCTGCGGGACAGCATCCTGCTGATGATATGATGACCCAGTATCTTCTACGGCGGCTGGTGGTCCCGCCTTAGTTTTTGAACAATCCCTGCAAAATTCGTGGAAAGGAGGCGTTACCCCATGCAGGAAGAAGTGGAAAACAGGACTTTGACGCTGGTAGTCAACGGCACAAAGTTCACCGGGCGGCTATTTAAGGCTGCTATCACCAAGTATCTTGCCCATCGCAAGGAAAAGAAGCTGAATAAGCAGAGAAGTCGGGACGCGCCTGTGAAGCCCCAGGGTAAGCAGACGGTCAAGCAGCTCATTGGTCAGAACCAGGGCGTTTCCAATATCGAAATCACCGATCCCTCCATCAAGGAATTTGAAAAGATCGCCCGGAAATATGGTGTGGATTATGCGGTGAAAAAAGACCGCAGCACCTCCCCGCCCAAGTACCTGATCTTTTTCAAAGGTCGGGATGCGGATGCCCTGACCGCCGCTTTCACCGAATACACCGGCAAAAAGGTGAAAAAAGCAGAGAAAACAGAGCGTCCGTCTGTGCTGGCAAAGCTGAACCAGTTCAAAGAGCTGGTCAAAAATGCCGTGGTGGACCGCACCAGGCGAAAGGAGCTGGAACGATGAAAAAGCAGCTTGACATCAAAAAGCTCCTGATTTTGAACCTGCCCTATATCCTGATGGGCTTGTTTGCCACCAACTTCGGGGAGGCATGGCGCATGGCACAGGGCGCGGACGCTTCTCAAAAGGCGCTCTCCCTAATTTCTGTCTTGCCGGTGGCGCTGGCAAGCTGGTGGCCCAGCCTACACCCGTTGGACCTGTTGGTGGGAATCTGCTGCGGTGGTGGTCTGCGGCTGGCGGTATATCTGAAAAGCAAAAATGCGAAGAAATACCGCCACGGCATGGAGTATGGTTCCGCCCGCTGGGGAACACACGAGGACATCGCCCCTTATGTGGACCCGGTTTTCCAGAACAATGTGATTCTGACGAAAACCGAGAGCCTGACCATGAACAGCCGCCCCAAAGACCCCAAGACCGCCAGAAACAAAAATGTGCTGGTCATCGGCGGCTCCGGTTCCGGTAAGACCCGCTTCTGGCTGAAACCCAACCTGATGCAGATGCACAGCTCCTATGTGGTGACAGACCCCAAAGGCACTATCCTGGTGGAGTGCGGTAAAATGCTCCAGCGCGGTACACCGAAAATGCGTCCCAAGCTGGGCAAGGACCATCAGCCAATAAAGAACCGGCACGGCAATCCGGTTTATGAGACCGTAAAGGACAAAAACGGCAAAGTGGTCTATGAGCCGTATCGCATTAAAGTCCTCAATACCATCAACTTCAAGAAGTCCATGCACTACAATCCTTTTGCCTATCTGCACAGCGAAAAGGACATTTTGAAGCTGGTTACGACTTTAATTGCGAACACCAAGGGCGAGGGCAAAGCCGGGGATGATTTCTGGGTCAAGGCAGAAACGCTTTTGTACTGCGCCCTCATCGGGTATATCCACTATGAAGCCCCGGTGGAAGAACAAAACTTTTCCACCCTCATTGAGTTCATCAACGCGATGGAAGTCCGGGAGGATGACGAGGAGTTCAAGAACCCGGTGGACCTGATGTTTGACGCACTGGAAGCAGAAAAGCCTAATCATTTTGCCGTCCGCCAATATAAAAAATACAAGCTGGCCGCTGGCAAAACAGCTAAAAGCATACTGATTAGCTGCGGTGCGCGCTTGGCTGTGTTCGATATTGCCGAGCTGCGGGAGGTCACTTCCTACGACGAGCTGGAGCTGGACACTCTGGGAGATCGGAAAACTGCCCTGTTCCTCATTATGAGCGATACGGACGACTCCTTTAACTTCCTGATCTCCATGTGCTACACCCAGCTGTTCAATCTGCTCTGCGAAAAAGCCGACGATGTGTACGGCGGGCGGCTGCCGGTCCATGTGCGCTGCCTTATCGACGAGTGCGCCAACATCGGCCAGATTCCCAAACTGGAAAAGCTGGTGGCCACCATCCGAAGCCGTGAGATCTCCGCCTGTCTTGTCTTGCAGGCGCAAAGCCAGCTGAAAGCCATCTATAAGGACAACGCCGATACCATCATCGGCAATATGGATACCTCCATTTTCCTGGGCGGCAAGGAGCCGACTACCCTCAAGGAGTTGGCCGCCGTGCTGGGCAAGGAAACCATTGACACCTACAACACCGGAGAGAGCCGTGGGCGGGAAACTTCCCACTCGTTCAACTATCAAAAATTGGGGAAAGAGCTGATGAGCCAGGACGAACTTGCCGTTATGGACGGCGGCAAGTGCATCCTCCAGCTGCGCGGTGTGCGTCCTTTCCTTTCGGATAAGTACGACATCACCAAGCACCCCAATTTCAAATACACAGCCGACGCAAGCGACAAGAACACTTTTGACATTGAAGCGTTCCTGTCCACCCGGCTGAAACTCAAGCCCAATGAGGTCTGCGACGTGTACGAAGTAGATACTCAGGGCGCTTAAATCTGTTCCGCTATGAAAGGAGTGGTCTTATCTATTCGCCGCAACTGCCCTTTTGGGGCCATTGGCGTACAAGGCGGACAGTCACCAAAAAACAATGAAAAAAGGAGGACAGCCGGAATCACCCCCCGGAAACCGGGCGGCGGATTGTCCGGCTTTTGTATGCCTATGAACGACTAAAACTTTATCAAAACGATTCCGGCTAACAATTATTTATGGAATTTTTCAATGAAGCGATCAATGTGTTGCAGACCCTCGTGATTGCCCTTGGTGCTGGTCTTGGCGTATGGGGCGTTATCAACCTGCTGGAAGGTTACGGAAACGACAACCCTGGTGCAAAGAGTCAGGGTATGAAGCAGCTCATGGCGGGCGCTGGTGTGGCTGTGGTCGGCCTGATCCTCGTACCCCTGCTTTCCGGTCTGTTTGCCGTCTAAACTGTCCCTGAAAAATCCTTGCCCCTCCCGTAACAGACGGGAGGGGCTGAAAGGAGGTCACACTGTATGGATTTTCTGCTGGACGCACTTACTGAGTGGCTCAAGGAAATGCTGGTAGGCGGCATTATGGGCAACCTGTCCGGGATGTTCGATTCTGTAAACCAGCAGGTCGGAGATATATCCGTGCAGGTTGGGCAAACGCCGCAGGGCTGGAACGGCGGCATTTTCAGCATGATCCAGAACCTCTCCAACTCCATCATGGTTCCCATCGCCGGTGTGATTCTGGCGATTGTAATGACGCTGGAACTGATCCAGATGATTACCGACAAAAACAACCTGCATGATGTGGACACCTGGATGATTTTCAAATGGGTGTTCAAGTCAGCCGCAGCCATACTCCTTGTCACGAATACATGGAATATCGTCATGGGCGTGTTTGATATGGCGCAGAGTGTGGTGGCACAGGCATCCGGGATCATTTCTTCGGATGCAGCCATTGATATTTCCTCTGTCCTTACGGACATGGAACCCCGGCTGATGGAAATGGATTTGGGTCCGCTGTTCGGGCTTTGGTTCCAGAGTATGTTTATCGGCGTTACCATGTGGGCGCTGTATATCTGCATCTTCATCGTGATTTATGGCCGTATGATTGAAATTTACCTTGTGACATCCGTTGCGCCCATCCCTATGGCTGCCATGATGGGCAAGGAATGGAGCGGCATGGGCCAGAACTATCTGCGCTCCCTGTTGGCGCTGGGATTCCAGGCATTTCTCATTATTGTATGTGTGGCGATTTATGCTGTACTGGTACAGGACATCGCTACGGAGGAAGATGTGATTATGGCGATTTGGAGCTGTGTGGGCTATACGGTTCTTTTGTGTTTTACGCTCTTTAAGACCGGCAGCCTTGCAAAAGCTGTATTCCAGGCTCATTAAGGAGGACGCATGAAGAAATATCAAATCATTTATGCTGATCCCCCGTGGAGTTACCGTGTTTGGAGAAAAAAAGAACACGGCAGAACCGCAGAGAGCCACTATTCCACTATGACCATAGAGGACATCCGAACACTGCCAGTTGGACAGTTGGCGGACAAAAACTGTATTTTGTTTTTGTGGGTAACATTCCCGGTTATTCGAGAAGCCTTTACTGTGATTGACGCATGGGGATTCACCTATAAAACAGTGGCGTTCTGCTGGGTCAAGCAGAATCGAAAATCTCCCTCTCTGTTTTGGGGGCTGGGGCATTGGACCAGAGCAAACGCCGAGCTGTGTCTGTTAGCAACCAAAGGCTCCCCAAAACGTCAGTCTGCAAGAGTGCATCAGATTGTGATGACACCAGTGGAAGCCCACAGCAAGAAACCGGATGTTGTCCGGGATAAAATCGTTGCACTTGCAGGAGATGTCCCGCGTATTGAGCTGTTCGCCAGACAAGCCACACCCGGTTGGGATGTATGGGGCAACGAGGTGGACAGTTCTGTTTCATTTCTATAAAGGAGGGAGTTTCTATGGCCTATGTACCTGTACCCAAAGACCTGACGAAAGTCAAAACCAAGGTTGCTTTCAACTTAACCAAGCGGCAGTTAGTCTGTTTCGGCGGAGGGGCGCTTTTGGGCGTACCGCTGTTCTTTCTGCTCCGTGGCTCTGCCGGAAACAGTACGGCAGCCCTGTGCATGATGTTCGTGATGCTGCCCTTCTTCCTGCTGGCGATGTACGAAAAGCATGGTCAGCCGTTGGAAAAGATCGTGGGCAATATCATCCGCGTCACGGTGATCCGCCCCAGACAGCGCCCCTACCGCACCAATAACTTCTATGCCGTATTGCAGCGGCAGGCAAATCTCGACGAGGAGGTGTCACACATTGTTTACGGCAATCAAAAACTGGCTGCACCGGCTGTTCGGAAAAAACGAGGAAAAAGCTGTGCAGCCGGTCAAAACAAAGAAAAAGTTGTCCCGCGCCGACAGAAAGCAGATTGAAGCTGCCATTGCCCGTGCCAACCGCACGGACAAAAAGGAAAAATCGGCACAGGACAGTATCCCTTATGAACGGATGTGGCCGGACGGTATCTGCCGGGTGTCAGACGGCCACTACACCAAAACCATTCAATTTCAGGACATCAACTATCAGCTCTCACAGAACGAGGACAAGACCGCGATTTTCGAGGGCTGGTGCGATTTCCTCAATTATTTCGACAGCTCGATTCAGTTTGAGCTGTCTTTTTTGAACCTTGCAGCATCGGAGGAAACCTTTGCCCGCGCGATCTCCATCCCTCTCCAGGGAGATGACTTTGACAGCATCCGGGTGGAGTACATGACTATGCTGCAAAACCAGCTGGCAAAGGGCAACAACGGCCTTATCAAAACCAAGTATCTCACCTTTGGCATTGATGCGGACAGCATCAAGGCGGCCAAGCCCCGTTTGGAGCGCATTGAGACCGATATTCTCAATAACTTCAAGCGGCTGGGCGTGGCGGCGGAAACGCTGGACGGAAAAGCGCGGCTTGCCCAGCTGCATGGTATCTTCCACATGGACGAGCAGATGCTGTTCCGGTTTGAGTGGGACTGGCTCCCTACCAGCGGCCTGTCCACCAAGGACTTTATCGCCCCCAGCTCCTTTGAGTTCCGCACCGGCAAGCAGTTCCGCATGGGCAAGAAGTACGGAGCCGTCAGCTTCGTACAAATTTTGGCCCCAGAACTGAATGACCGGATGCTGGCTGATTTTCTGGATATGGAATCCAACCTGATTGTCAGCCTGCACATCCAGTCGGTGGATCAGATCAAGGCCATCAAGACGGTCAAGCGAAAAATCACCGATCTGGATAAATCCAAAATCGAGGAACAGAAAAAGGCTGTCCGTGCCGGATATGACATGGACATCATCCCTTCCGACCTTGCCACTTATGGTGTCGAGGCCAAAAAGCTCTTGCAGGATTTGCAGAGCCGCAACGAGCGAATGTTCCTTGTGACCTTCCTGGTACTGAACACCGCAGATAATCCCCGCCAGCTGGACAACAATGTGTTCCAGGCCAGCTCCATCGCACAGAAGTACAACTGCCAGCTGACAAGGCTGGACTTCCAGCAGGAAGAAGGGCTGATGAGCTGCCTGCCTTTGGGTCTGAATCAGATCGAGATTCAGCGGGGGCTGACCACCAGTTCCACGGCGATCTTTGTGCCGTTCACCACACAGGAATTATTCCAGAACGGTAAGGAGGCGCTGTACTACGGCATCAACGCCCTGTCCAACAACCTTATCATGGTGGACCGCAAGCTGCTGAAAAACCCCAATGGCCTGATTCTCGGTACGCCGGGTTCCGGTAAATCTTTCAGCGCCAAGCGCGAGATCGCCAACTGTTTCCTGCTGACTTCCGACGAGGTGGAAATCCTAGACCCGGAAGCGGAATATGCCCCGCTGGTGGAGCGTCTGCATGGGCAGGTCATCAAAATTTCGCCCACCTCTACCAACTATATCAACCCGATGGACCTGAACCTGGACTACTCGGACGATGAAAGCCCGCTGTCCCTCAAGTCTGACTTTATCTTGTCGCTGTGTGAGCTGATCGTGGGCGGCAAGGAGGGCTTGCAGCCGGTGCAGAAAACCATCATCGACCGCTGTGTGCGGCTGGTGTATCAGGACTATCTCAACGACCCACGCCCGGAGAATATGCCCATTCTGGAGGATCTGTATAACCTCTTGCGGAGTCAGGAGGAAAAGGAAGCCCAGTACATTGCAACGGCGCTGGAAATCTATGTGACCGGCTCCCTCAATGTGTTCAATCACCGAACCAATGTGGACATCAACAACCGCATTGTCTGTTATGACATTAAGGAATTGGGCAAGCAGCTGAAGAAAATCGGGATGCTGGTGGTGCAGGACCAGGTGTGGAACCGCGTCACCATCAACCGTGCTGCCCACAAGTCCACCCGTTACTACATTGACGAGATGCACCTGCTGCTGAAAGAGGAACAGACTGCCGCCTACACCGTTGAAATCTGGAAGCGGTTCCGCAAGTGGGGCGGCATCCCGACTGGTATCACGCAGAATGTCAAAGACCTTTTGAGCAGCCGCGAGGTGGAGAACATCTTTGAAAACTCCGACTTCGTGTATATGCTCAACCAGGCGGGCGGAGACCGGCAGATTCTTGCCAAGCAGCTGGGTATTTCTACGCACCAGCTATCCTATGTGACCCACTCCGGCGAGGGCGAAGGGCTTTTGTTCTACGGTTCCACCATCCTGCCGTTTGTGGACCACTTCCCAAAGAATACGGAACTGTACCGTATCATGACCACCAAACCGTTGGACTTAAAAAAGGAGAATGAACAGCATGACAAAGAAAGAAATTGAAAAAGGCGCAGGTCTGCTTCTGGCCGCTGTCAGCGGCTGTGAGCAGATGGTGGAACTGCTTCGCGCCGCCGTCCATTACTGCTATGAGCAGGAAAAGACAGCAAAAAATCTCACGCCCAAGGGCTATGCCGGATTTACCCGGATTCACCATATCTGGACAGAGGGCATACCGGATGTTCCCAAGCTGTTTATTGGCAGCCCAATTCAGGATCGGGACATGGCAAGAGGAACCCTGATGGCGCTTTTCCTGTCCACAACGGTTTTTCCGGCAGAAACCATTCAGATTCCAGTATATGCGGAAACCTGTGTGCTGCTGGATGACCTGATGGCGGGTGGCTGGTATGCGTAAGGAACCGCGCCTGCACTTTACAGACGAGGAACGCGCTGACCCGGCGCTGGAGAAGCCCATCCGCAAGGCTGACCGGGCCGCCGCCAAAGCAGACAAGGCGCAGGCGAAAATCCCCAAAAAGCAGGTGCGGCAAAAAACGGTGGACCCTAAGACTGGCAAAGTGACCACCAAGCTGGTGCTGGAGGACAAAAAGAAGCCGCCCTCCAAGTTGTCCCACGCGGTCCGGGATGCTCCGGGAGATGCGGCGCTGGGGAAACTCCACAAGGAAATCCGTGAAACGGAACAGGACAATGTGGGCGTGGAGAGCGCCCACAAGTCCGAGGAAGCTGTTGAAACCGGTGTGCGGCTGTTCCGGGAAGGCTACCGCAGTCACAAGCTGAAGCCATACCGCAAGGCGGCACAGGCGGAACAAAAGCTGGAAAAGGCCAATGTAAACGCCCTGTATCAGAAGTCTTTGCGGGAAAATCCCCAGCTTACCAGCAATCCGTTTTCACGCTGGCAGCAGAAACAGGCCATTAAAAAGGAATACGCCGCCGCCAAGCGCGCCGGTCAAGCTGCCGGAAACACCGCCAACACCGCAAAAAAGACCGGCAAAGCCGCCAAGACGGTCAAGGAAAAGGCACAGCAGGCCGGAGCATTTGTTATGCGCCACAAAAAAGGCTTCTTGCTTGTGGGCGCGATTTTTCTGCTCATCTGCCTGCTGCTCAACACCATGTCCTCCTGCTCCATGATGGCGCAGAGCATTGGTTCTGCCATTTCCGGCTCTACCTATCCATCGGATGACCCGGAACTTGTGGCGGTGGAGGCCGATTACGCCGCCAGGGAAGCGGCGCTGCAAGCCGAGATCGACAACATCGAAAGCAGCCATCCGGGATATGACGAGTACCGTTATGACCTGGATATGATCGGGCATGACCCCCATGAGCTTGCGGCCTACCTGTCTGCTGTGTTGCAGGGCTATACTCGCCAGAGCGCACAGGCGGAGCTGGAGCGTGTGTTCAACGCACAGTATCAGCTGACGCTCACCGAGGAAGTCGAGGTGCGCTACCGGACGGAAACCCGGACGGACAGCGAGGGCAACAGCTATACCGTTGAGGTTCCCTATAACTACTACATTTTGAATGTAACGCTTACCAGCAAACCCATTTCCTCCGTTGCCACGGAGCTTTTGACCCCGGACCAGCTGGAAATGTATCAGGTGTACCGGACCACCCTGGGCAACAAGCCGCTGATCTTCGGCGGCGGCTCCACAAACACCAGCGATTCTGAGAGTTTGGAAGGTGTGGAGTTTATAAACGGCACACGCCCCGGCAATCAGGCTGTGGTGGATATTGCCGAAAGTCAGGTGGGCGATGTGGGCGGTCAGCCCTACTGGAGCTGGTACGGCTTCAATTCCCGTGTGGAATGGTGCGCCTGCTTCGTGTCCTGGTGCTACGGCCAGATGGGGCTGTCTGAACCGCGCTTTGCCGCCTGTCAGTCCCAGGGCATCCCGTGGTTCCAGTCCCATGGACAATGGGGCGCACGGGGCTATGACAACCTCGCCCCCGGAGATGCTATCTTTTTCGATTGGGACCTGGACGGCAGCGCCGACCATGTGGGCATCGTCATCGGCACGGACGGCAGCCGGGTCTATACCGTAGAGGGAAACAGCGGCGACGCCTGCAAAATCAGAAGTTACGATGTGAACTACGAGTGCATCAAGGGCTACGGCCTGATGAACTGGTGACAAATCTTTTGATAAGGAGTGATTGATTATGGCTACGAAAATTGAACGCATTGACCGGGAAATTGCGAAAACCCGTGAGAAGATCGCAGAGTATCAGGAAAAGCTGAAAACGCTGGAAGCGCAGAAAACCGAAGCGGAAAATCTGGAGATCGTCCAGATGGTGCGCGCCCTGCGTATGACCCCGGAGCAGTTAAGCGCAATGCTGTCAGGCGGCATGGTTCCTGATGTCTCTGCTAACCACGCCGAACAGGAGGACACCGCCCATGAAGAATAAGAGAGTTTTTAAGACCCTTTCCGCCCTCTGCGCCGCATTGGTACTGATGGGCGGTTTTTCTGTCACCGCTTTTGCCCAGGGAACGGAGCAGCCCCCGGCAGAGGATGCCACCAACGATGAAAATGTGGTGGTGGAGGAAGCCGAGGACAGTCCTGCCCTGACCCCGGAGGGCAACGCTGCCCTGGTGGATGATTTCGGCGGCAACAAGCAGCTGATTACCGTCACCACCAAGGCAGGCAACTACTTCTATATCCTCATTGACCGAGCTAACGAGGACAAGGAAACTGCTGTCCATTTCTTAAATCAGGTGGATGAAGCTGACCTGATGGCGCTGATGGAGGATGGGCAGTCCACCGAGAAACCACCCGCTGTCTGCAACTGCACGGAAAAATGCGAAGCCGGTGAAGTCAACACCAAATGCGAGGTGTGCAGTACAGACATGACCGGCTGTACCGGCAAGGAACCGGAGCCGGAAACACCGGCGGAACCTGCGGAGCCTGAGAAAAAAGAATCCGCAGGACTAAACCCGGCTGTCCTGCTGCTGGTGCTGGCTGTGATGGGCGGCGCTGCCTTTGCCTACTTCAAATTCATTAAGGGTAAGGCCAACCACAAAAACAGCAGCAATCCAGACGATTATGACTATGAGGACGGCGAGGAACTGCCGGACGAGGAAGACATCGAACTGGAGGACGAGGAATCGGACGAGCTGGACGCTGACAGGGGCGGCGGTGAAGAAAGTGAGGATGAGACCCCATGACCCGGTTTACCGACAGCCCCTATGAACGCATGATGACACGCAGGCCGGAGGGCGGGAAGGACACTTCCCGTCCTCTCTCTTTACCCAAAAGCCACCCCTGTTATGGCTGTGGGAATTATGGGCAGCCCTGCGTGGGAGTCTGCCATCGTGAGATGGAACGATGGCTCAAGAAAAGGAGGAAAACAAACCATGAAGCTGGTAATCGCTGAAAAACCGTCTGTTGCCCAAAGTCTGGCCACCGTGATCGGCGCGACTGTCCGCAAGGACGGCTATCTGGAAGGAAACGGCTGGCGGGTCAGCTGGTGCGTGGGGCATCTGGCTGGGTTGGCCGATGCCGATGTATATAACCCGGACTATGCCAAGTGGCGCTATGACGATCTGCCCATCCTACCGGAGCATTGGCAGATGGTGGTGAGCAAAGACAAAAAGAAACAGTTTGCTGTCCTGAAACAGCTGATGAACGCCCCGGACGTGACCGAGGTGGTAAACGCCTGCGATGCCGGACGCGAGGGGGAGCTGATCTTCCGCGCCGTCTACGAGCTGGCGGGCTGCCAGAAACCCATGAAGCGGCTCTGGATTTCCTCGATGGAGGATTCCGCCATCCGGGAGGGATTTGAAAACCTGCGCCCCGGCGCGGACTATGACGGCCTGCGGGATGCGGCTCTCTGCCGCGCCAAGGTGGACTGGCTGGTGGGGATCAATGCCACCCGGCTGTTTTCGGTGCTGTACCACCGCACTTTGAATATTGGGCGCGTCATGTCCCCGACGCTGGCCCTCATCGTTCAGCGGGAAGCCGAGATCGACACCTTCAAGCCGGTTCCGTTTTACACGATAGTCCTGGAGCTACCTGAGTTTTCCGTTTCCGGGGAACGCATGGCGGATAAGGCTGCTGCCGAGCAGCTGAAAACTGCCTGTCAGGGTGCGGATGTGACGGTCAAAAAGGTGGAGCGCAAGGACAAATCCGAGAAGCCGCCCGCCCTCTATGACCTGACTACCCTCCAGCGGGACGCCAACCGGCTACTGGGGTTCACAGCCCAGCAAACCCTGGACTATTTGCAGAACCTCTATGAAAAGAAGCTCTGCACCTATCCCCGCACAGACAGCCGCTATCTGACTTCGGATATGGCGGAGGGATTGCCGGTGCTGGTCAATCTGGTTGCCAACGCCATGCCGTTTCGCAAAGGGATCGCCATTTCCTGTGATGCCGGTGCGGTCATCAACGACAAAAAAGTGACCGACCACCATGCAGTGATCCCCACCCGCAATCTCCAAAACGCCGACCTGTCCGGTCTGCCGGTGGGTGAACGGATGATTTTGGAACTTGTAGCCTTGCGCCTGCTGTGCGCGGTGGCGGAACCGCATACTTACTCAGAAACTGCTGTCACCGTGGAGTGTGCCGGTGCGGAGTTTACCACCAAGGGCAAAACGGTGAAGCGCCCCGGCTGGCGGGCGCTGGACGCTGCCTACCGTGCTGCGCTGAAAAATGCGGAGCCGGACAAGGAAATCGAGGACAAGGCCCTGCCGGACGGAGGCCGTCTGCCAGAACTGTCCGAGGGTCAGACGTTGCCCCTTTCCGGCGCTACCGTCAAGGAGGGCAAAACCAGCCCGCCCAAGCACTTCACCGAGGATACGCTACTCTCCGCAATGGAGACTGCCGGGAAGGACGATATGCCGGAGGATGCCGAGCGCAAGGGCCTGGGGACCCCGGCCACCCGCGCCGGGATTCTGGAAAAGCTGGTTTCCACCGGCTTTTTGGAGCGCAAAAAGAGCAAGAAAACCGTGCAGCTCATGCCATCCCATGACGCGGTATCCCTTATCACCGTGTTGCCGGAGCAGCTGCAATCGCCCCTTCTGACTGCTGAGTGGGAGTACCGGCTGGGTGAGATCGAGCGTGGCGAGCTGGCCCCGGAGGATTTCATGGCTGGGATTAGTGCCATGCTCAAAGAACTTGTGGGAACCTATCAAGCTATCAAGGGAACGGAGTATTTGTTCAGCCCTTCCCGCGAAGTGGTGGGCAAATGCCCCCGCTGTGGCGGAGAGGTTGCAGAAAGGCAAAAAGGCTTCTTCTGCCAAAACGAGGGCTGCAAATTCGCAATTTGGAAAAACAACAAGTGGTGGGCCGCCAAGAAAAAACAGCCCACCAAGGCTGTGGTGACGGCGCTGCTCAAAGATGGCCACGCAAGGATCACCGGCTGCTATTCCGAAAAGACCGGCAAGACCTACGACGCTACCGTGGTGCTGGAGGACGATGGGCAGTACGCCAATTTCAAGCTGGAGTTTGACCAGCAGAAAGGCGGCAAACGATGAAGCTCTCCCTCTATGAACAGGAAACCATCATCCTCTACAACCAGGCCGATACCACCGCCGAGGTCTATACCCATGATCGGAAGCTGATGGAAAAGCTGACCCGACTTTCCCAAAAGCACCCGGAACAGGTCTGCAAAAAAGACAAGCACAATTTTACCGTTCCCAAACGCTGTGTGTCCGTCCGGGAGCCGTACAGCGCCGAGCGCCGCAAGGCCGCCAGTGAACGGGCCAAGGCTGCCGGATACAGGCCGCCCACCACCAAGAAGGGCAGCGAGTAAGCATGGCCGAGAGTGTCTTTGAGGCCGTCAAAGGGTCTGTCACCGTCTGGGAAGCAGCACAGATGTATGGGATAGAGGTCAACCGGAGCGGCATGGCCTGTTGTCCCTTTCACGATGACAAAAATCCTAGCATGAAGCTGAACGAGGAATATTTCTACTGTTTCGGCTGCGGAGCCACCGGCGATGTGATCGGCCTGACCGCCCGGCTCTACAACCTGTCCCCCAAGGAAGCCGCCGAGAAGCTGGCGCAGGATTTTGGCCTTATTTATGACAGTCAGGCTCCCCCTCGGAGGAACTATGTTCGCCAGAAAACTGAGGCGCAGAAATTCAAGGAGAGCAGGGACCATGCCTTTCGCATTCTGGCGGACTATTTCCATCTGCTCCGCAAGTGGGAAACCAATTACACACCCAAAACGCCGGTGGAATCCATGCACCCCCGTTTTTTAGAGGCGGTGCAGCAAAAGGATTATATCGGCTATCTGCTGGATTCTTTTCTGGAGGACAGCCCGGAGGAACAAAAGCTGTGGATCGCTGAACATCAATCAACAATCGCCAATTTAGAGAGGAGAGTGAACATCATGGCTGATAAGCCCACCAACCGGGAACGGTTGCAGGAAATCACGGCGGGTATCGAACAGGGCATCAAGGAGCTGTTCGAGAGCGAAAAGTATATGCGCTATCTGTCCGTCATGTCCAAGTTCCACCGTTATTCGGTCAACAACACCATGCTCATCTATATGCAGAAGCCGGAAGCTACGCTGGTGGCCGGGTTCAACAAGTGGAAAAACCAGTTTGCGCGCCATGTGAAAAAGGGCGAACATGGCATCACCATCATCGCCCCCACGCCCTATAAAAAGAAAATCGAGGAAATGAAGCGCGACCCGGACACCCATGCCCCCATTCTGGATGCAGACGGCAAGGCGGTTATGGAGGAAAAGGAAATCGAAATCCCCATGTTTCGCCCAGTCAAGGTGTTTGATGTGAGCCAGACGGACGGTAAGCCCCTGCCGGAGCTGGCTTCCTCCCTGTCCGGGACGGTTCCGCACTATGAAGCGTTTCTGGAAGCCCTGCGGCGCTCTGCCCCGGTTCCCATCGAGTTTGAGGCGATGGCCGCCAACATGGACGGCTATTTTTCACCCGACCGCCAGCGCATCGCCATCCGGGAAGGCATGAGCGAGGTACAGACCGTTTCTGCTGCTGTCCATGAGGTTGCACACAGCAAGCTCCACGACCCCAAAAAGTACGAGGCAGAGCCGACCTGGAAGATTGTGATGGTGAGCGAGGGCGGCATCAAGCACGATTATCGCCTGGACTTTGCCACCGAAGCGGAGGCAGAACAGGCCGCTGCCGAGGATGGCTGGCGCTATGTGGACGAAAATCAGTTTGAATGGCGGCTGGAAGTGGAGGAAGATCATTCGGCGGTGAAACAGACCGCCAGGAACCGCAATACCGAGGAAGTGGAGGCCGAGAGTATTTCCTATGCGGTCTGCCAGTATTTTGGTATCCAGACCGGTGAGAACAGTTTCGGGTATATCGCTACCTGGAGCAAGGACAAGGACCTAAAAGAATTAAAAGCCAGTCTGGAGACCATCAACAAGACTTCCTGTGAGCTAATTAACGACATCGAGCGCAACTACAAGGAAATCTGTAAGGAGCGCGGCATTGAACTGAACGCCCCGAAAAAAGAAACTGTTCCGGTGGTTCTGCCGCCAGCAAGAGAACAGGCAGAGTCCTTTGCCCGCGAATATGTCTTGTATGCACAGGCAATTCGTGTCGAAACCCTTTCAGAAACAGAGATTCAGGCGCAAATTACCCAATACACGGATAAAATCCTGCACCATGACATCGCGGATATGGTCCTCTTTTTGGAGGAACAGAAACAGGCAAAATGGGAACGGGACGAAGAAATGGAGATGGCTCTGGACAATGGCGCTGCCCCGGATGCCGATAACAGCAATTTTGTGGACCCGGAACATCTTTCCGCACAGCTTGCGTCTCTCTATCACACAGAGTATCAGGAGATTTCCGCCAATGCGGAACATTCCCCGCAGGAACTGTCAGAACCCGCCGAGGCTCTGTTTCTTCTGAACGATGCCACCTATCTGCACATTCAGCCGTGCGATACCGGCTGGGACTATACCCTCTATGACAAAGAAACCATGAAAGAACTGGACGGCGGCCAGCTGGATACCCCGGAACTGTCCCGTTCCGCCGCTGTCCGGCAGATTTGTGAGGGGCTGGAACTGGAAAATCCGTCTGTTCAGGATGCCCCGCTGTCTATGATTGAGACCTTGCAGGATGCAGCCTGTCAGCAGATGCAGGAACAGGTCAGCCAGCAGACCGCAGAAACTGCCGACACCCAGCTGCCGGATGCTCAGGAACAGTCTTTGGATGAGTACCCCATGCCCGACAGCGAAGTATCTGTTTCGGATATGCAGGGATACGGCTACTTTTACGATGGGATGCTGCCTGTCACCAGAGAACGGGCGCTGGAACTGGACGCTGCCGGGTTGACCGTCTATATCCTCCATGAAGATAACACGGAAAGCATGGTGTTTGACACCGAGGAAATCATGGAGCATGGCGGACTTTTCGGCGTGGAACACGAGGAATGGGAGCAAAGTCCGGCGTTCCATGAAAAGGTGTTGGAACGGCAGGACCGGCAGCTGGAACGGGAGCAGGCGTTTCTTGCCCATGAGGGCAGCTGCTTTGCCATTTATCAGGTGAGCCGGGATGATCCGCAGAATGTGCGGTTTATGAATCTGGACTGGCTGCAATCGCACAATCTGGCCGTGGACCGAAATAATTATGACTTAATCTACACTGCCCCGCTGAACGGTTCCGGCAGCACTATGGAGCAGTTGGAAACGCTGTATAAACAGTTCAACCTGCAAAAGCCGGTGGATTTTCACAGCCCGTCCCTGAGCGTCAGCGACATTGTTGCCATCAAGCAGGACGGTAAGGTATCCTGTCATTACTGCGACAGCGTTGGTTTCACCGAGATTCCCGGATTCCTGCCGGACAATCCGCTGAAAAATGCGGAAATGATGCTGGAGGATGACTACGGTATGATCGACGGCATCATCAACAACGGCCCAAAAGAGCCGACCGTGGCGCAGCTGGAACAGCAGGCCCGCAGCGGCCAGCCTATTTCCCTCATGGATTTAGCGGAAGCTGTCCACCGGGAGGAACGGGACAAGAAAAAGTCCGTCATGGAGCAGCTGAAAAGCCAGCCCCGGACGGAACACAAAAAGACAGCGCCTAAAAAGAGCGCGGAAAGGGAGCTTTGATATGGGAAACTTTACTTTTGAAGAAATGAACCTGATGTGCATTTACAACACCGGCAGCCGCACCGGGCTGATGGAGGCTCTGACCGAGATGCACGGCGAACTTTCGCCGGAGGAAACGGAACTGCGAGAATTGACGGACAGCGCCCTGATGAAGCTCCAGGCTATGAGCGATGCCGAGTTTGCCCAGCTGGAACTGTACCCGGATTTTGATGAATAAGCATTTCATAAACACCCAACGGGGCGGCGCAAAATGCCGCCCCATTTCCATTTAACACGAAGGGAGGACAACAACCATGCCATCCAAAACAGAATTTTACCGTCAGATGGCCGACCATGTGGCGACCCAGCTCACCGGCAGCTGGCAGGAATGGGCGGGATTTCTAACCACCGCTGCCCGTCTTTACAAGTATCCGTTCCATGAGCAACTGCTGATTTATGCCCAGCGCCCCGACGCTACCGCCTGTGCGGAGTATGATTTATGGAATGAAAAATTGGGCCGCTATGTGCGCCGTGGCTCCAAGGGTATCGCCCTGGTGGACGATTCCGGTGACAGGCCCCGGCTGCGCTATGTGTTTGACGTTTCTGACACCGGGACCCGCGAACATTCCCGCACTCCCTGGCTGTGGAAGATGGAGGAAGCGTATCAGGAGCCTGTGTCGGCCATGCTGGAGCACACTTACGAGGTTGGCGGCGATAACCTTGCCCAGCAGCTGGAGGCGGTGGCTCACAAGCTGGCAGGCGAATACTGGAACGAGCATCGCCAGGACTTGCTCTATATCGTTGACGATTCCTTTTTAGAGGAATATGATGAATTTAACATCGAAGCACAGTTTAAGGCAGCCGCTACTGTCAGCATTTCCTACGCCCTGATGTCCCGCTGCGGATTGGAGCCGGAACGCTATTTTACCCATGAGGACTTTATGGCGATTTTTGACTTCAACACCCCGGCTACCATTGGCGCACTGGGAACGGCGGTCAGCCAGATCAATCAACAGGTGCTGCGGCAGATTGGCGTTACCATCCGAAATTATGAGCGCGAACAACTCGCGGAAAGGAGCAAGCATCATGAAGAATCCCATGAACTACATCCAGAACGGAGATTACCTGATTCCCGACCTGAAGCTGAGCGAGCAGCCGGAGAAGCCCCTGGGCAAGTACGGCAGGACGCGGAAATCATACCTGAAGGAACACCGTCCCATCCTCTACAACCGGCTGCTGATGAGCGAGAAGCTGTACCCACACCTGCTGGAAATCGACGAGACCGCACAGAGCCGTCTGGAGCAGCTGATGCCCCAGCTGGCGGCGGCAGCGGGCGCGACGGAGCAGCTGAAAGCCAGCGACCCCATGAAGTGGGTGGGTCTGATGAACACCTGCAAGGCCCAGGCCGAGGAAATCCTGATGGCGGAGCTTATTCACAGCTGAGTTTCTTCCTCTCCGAAAACGAACAAATCCGAATCATAGACGAAGCAGAGAATGTGAAAGCATCCTCTGCTTTTTCTTTTGCACAGGCTGACATCGACCATGTGCTGCGGCTGGGCGGCAACACGGACCGCCAGAGGGAGCGTGTGGTTGCAGCCTTTGAAAAGCAGAAAACCACCGCCGAATTCGCAGACATTCTGAAAAATCTGTATCACGGCGGCAACGGGATCGGCAGCGTCACCGCATGGTATGCCGAGGACGGCATCCATCTTTCCCACGGCAAAACAGCCCGTTACGACAAGTCCGCCCAGGTCATTTCCTGGGAGAGCGCCGCCGAGCGTATCGGCCAGCTTTTGCAGGATGGCCAGTTTGCCGCCAATGTGGAGCTGACCGAGGCGGCAGGCTATGAACGCTCCCTCCTTGCGGAAAAGTTCTGGAATCTGTACCACGATTTCAGCGAGGAAGCCAGAGAAGCCGGGTATCTGCCCAGCCTCGCAGGTAATCCGGGTCGTGGTTTCCCGGAGGAATCCGCATGGCTTGCCGAACAGCTGAACCGCCCGGAGTTTCGCCAGACCCTTGCGGAAGAATACGCCGCCTTCTGGACGGCCTACCAGCAGGACCGGGAGTTGCTGCGCTTCCACTACCACAAACCGAGAGAGATTTGGGAAAACCTGAAAGACCTGTCCCTGCCCCGCACTGCCTTTACCTCTCAGCTGATGGAAGTACCTGCGGTCAAGCAGTTCATCACAGAGGACGAGATCGACGCAGCCATGACCAGAGGCAGCGGATTTGAAAGTGGTAAAGGCCGGATTTTCACCTTTTTCCAGAACCCCCATACGGACAAAGAAAAGGTGGATTTTCTCAAGAATGAGTACGGCACTGGCGGCCACTCTCACGCCCTGTCCGGCGCTGGGGGCAGCTGGGAAGATCACGATGGAAAAGGTCTGCACTACAAAAAGGATGGCTGCCCGGATGTGCATTTCACATGGGAGAAAGTCGCCAAGCGGATTACCGATCTGATTCAAAAGGGCCGCTATCTCACCGAACAGGAACAGGCGGAGTACGACAAAATCCAGGAAGAAAAGGCCCTGGCGGAAGAAGATGCCCTGCAAGCCCAGCAGCCGACCCCGGAGATATGGGAATACAACGGGGTCAAGGAGCGTCACCCGGATGATATGGTTTTGTATCAAATGGGCGATTTCTTTGAGCTGTACGGCGAGGATGCCAAAACCGCCGCTGCGGAGCTGGGATTCAACCTTACAACCCGCGCTATCCCCGGCGGTGGCCGTGTGGAAATGTGCGGCTTTCCGGCAAACCGGCTGGAACAGGTTGTGGAACAGCTGCGGGATCGGCATGATGTGACCATTTCCGCTGTCCCGGAGGGCGGCAGGGAGCGTCAGGAATATTCCATGCCCTCCATCGACCATGAGGCGGAACAGGCCATCGACGCTCAGGAAGCGGAGTTTGGCGCAGACGGAATCAGAGTGTTCCAGGAGACCGAAGCAGCAGCCCCTACGATCCGGGAGCTGCATGAGAAATACAAGCCCATTGTACTTGCCGCCGTTATGGAGGATGTACCATACCGCAACGCCTGCGGTCACAGCGACCGCGAAAATGCTGTGATTGAGGGCAATGCCGCGATTCGTCGTGCCATCCTTGGCTCCAGTGATTTGGAGCTGATTCGGCTCTATTCCGATGTGCTGGTGTTCCGTCAGCGCCTGCACCGGGAAATTATTGACGAGACCTATCCACGGCTCCATGAAATGCTGCGTCCTCTCTCACAGGATGATATTGATGATGCCATCCGTGCATGGAATGGTGATATTCAGAGCAAACACGCTGTTGTCCGCTACATGGAAAAGCATGGACGGGAAAAAGATACCGCCGCATGGCTGGCTCAGGAATACAGCGGCAGTGACAGCAAGAGCCTGTTTGTGATCCGCGCCGGAAGTCCGGAGGGAATTGAGCTGCCCTGGCCCAAGGTGCAGCGCAGGATTGCCCAGCTCATCAAGGAGGATCGGTTCTACACCGAAGCGGAACAGGACCGGTTTGACAACATCGACCCCATCGCCATCCGGGAGGCGCTGGCCGAGCGCGGCATTGTGAATGGCGAGCTGGTGGACGAAGAAAAGCTGGACAATGACCCATTCATTCAGCGCGTGATGGCGGATGTGGAGCAGATTGCCGCTGAAGAACAGGAGCAGTCGAACCAACCGCTTTCTGATGCTGAGTATGCCCGTCACAACCTAATTCCCGGCGAGACCACCTTTGCATTGGATGGGCGCACTTTCCGGGTCAGCAAGCTGGAGCCGGATGTTGGCCGGGTGGAACTTCAAGATGTGACCTTTGCAAATGCGGTGAGATTCCCCATCTTCCGGGTGGAACCGATTTCAGTAATCCGTCAGCATTTGGAGCAGGAACCAGAGCCGCCCACGCCTGCCACAGAGCCAGAAAAAACTCTGGATGAAGTGCTGGACGAACACCCCGTTTCCATTCAGGTAAACGGCGAGTGGCAGACCTTCCCCAATGTCAAAGCTGCCGAGGAAGCCTCTTATGAGGAATACAAGGCCAACCTGCGCCGCACCACTGAGAATTTCCTTATTACCGACGATCACCTGGGCGAAGGCGGTCCGAAAGCCAAGTTTCAGGCCAACATCACGGCAATCAAGCTGCTGAAATATTTGGAGGAAACCACCGGGCAGGCAACACCGGAACAGCAGAAAGTCCTATCCCGGTATGTAGGCTGGGGCGGTCTTGCCGATGCCTTTGACCCGGAGAAACCCGCATGGGCTGCGGAATATGCTCAGCTGAAGGAGCTGCTGACCCGGTCGGAATACGCTGCCGCCAGAGGTTCCACTCTCAATGCCCATTACACCAGCCCTACGGTCATCAAAGCAATTTATGAAGCCGTAGGACGCATGGGATTTGAGACCGGCAACATTCTGGAGCCGTCCTGCGGTGTGGGCAATTTCTTCGGTATGCTGCCGGAGAAATTGCGAAACAGCCGTCTGTACGGCGTGGAGCTGGATTCCATCAGCGGGCGTATTGCAAAACAGCTCTATCCCAAGGCCGACATCACCGTGGCCGGGTTTGAAACCACCGACAGGCGGGATTTCTACGATCTGGCGGTGGGTAATGTTCCGTTTGGTCAGTATCAGGTTCGGGACAAAGCCTATGATAAGCTGAATTTCAGCATTCACAACTACTTTTTTGCCAAGGCGCTGGACCAGGTGCGTCCGGGCGGCGTGGTGGCCTTTGTCACCAGCCGCTACACGATGGATACCAAGGATTCCACTGTGCGCCGGTATCTTGCCCAGCGCGCCGAGCTGCTGGGAGCCATCCGTCTGCCCAATGACGCTTTCAAGAAAAACGCTGGTGCCGAGGTGGTTTCAGACATCATTTTCCTGCAAAAGCGGGACCGTCCACTGGACATCGTACCGGAATGGACGCAGACCGGACAGACGCAGGATGGATTTGCCATTAACCGCTACTTCCTGGACCACCCGGAAATGGTGCTGGGCCGACAGGAACCGGAAAGCACCGCTCATGGCATGGACTACACCGTGAATCCCATCGAGGGGCTGGAGCTTGCCGATCAGCTGCATGATGCCGTGAAGTACATTCACGGCACTTACCAGGAGGCCGAGCTGCCAGAGCTGGGCGAGGGCGAAGCCATCGACACCTCTATCCCCGCCGACCCCAATGTGAAAAACTACTCCTACACCGTGGTGGACGGCGCTGTATATTTCCGTGAAAACAGCCGCATGGTACGGCCTGACCTGAATGCCACCGCCGAAGTCCGTGTGAAAGGGTTGGTGGGTCTGCGGGAATGTGTCCAGCAGCTCATTGACCTGCAAATGGACGCTGCCACACCGGACAGCGCCATCCGGGATAAACAGGCTGAACTGAACCGGCTCTATGACAGCTTTTCCGCAAAATATGGTCTTATCAATGACCGGGCGAACCGACTGGTCTTTGCCGATGATTCCAGCTACTATCTGCTCTGCGCGCTGGAAGTCATTGACGAGGACGGAAAGCTGGAGCGCAAGGCGGATATGTTCACCAAGTGTACCATCAAGCCACACAAGGCGGTGGAAACCGTGGATACCGCCAGTGAAGCCCTTGCCGTCTCCATCGCGGAGAAAGCCTGTGTGGATATGGCGTATATGTCGGAGCTGACTGGCAAGACCAGCGACGAACTGGCCGCCGAGCTGCAAGGCGTGATCTTCCGTGTGCCGGGACAGTTGGAGAAAGACGGCACACCCCATTATGTGACTGCCGACGAATACCTGTCCGGCAATGTACGCCGTAAGCTGCGTCAGGCACAGCGGGCAGCACAGCAGGACCCGTCCTTTGCCGCCAATGTGGAAGCCCTTACCGCTGCCCAGCCCAAAGACCTGGACGCTTCGGAAATTGAGGTGCGTCTGGGCGCAACCTGGATCGACAAAGAGTACATCCAGCAGTTTATGTACGAGACCTTTGATACCCCGTTTTATATGCAGCGGAATATCCAGGTCAACTACACCCCGTTTACAGCAGAGTGGCAGATTACCGGCAAAAGCTCTGTAAGCCAGAACAATGTGGCAGCCTATACCACCTACGGAACCAGCCGCGCCAATGCCTACAAGATTTTGGAGGATTCCTTAAACCTGCGGGATGTCCGTATCTATGACACTGTGGAGGACGCGGACGGCAAAGAGCGCCGGGTGCTGAATGCCAAAGAAACCACGCTGGCAGCCCAAAAACAGCAGGCCATCCGGGACGCTTTCAAAGACTGGATTTGGAAAGACCCGGAACGCCGTCAAGCTCTGGTACGCCAGTACAACGAGGAAATGAACTCCACCCGCCCCCGTGAGTATGACGGCAGCCATATTGTTTTTGGCGGCATGAACCCGTCCATTACCCTGCGGGAACATCAGCTGAACGCTATCGCCCATGTGATGTACGGCGGCAATACGCTGCTGGCACACGAGGTAGGCGCGGGCAAAACATTTGAAATGGTGGCTGCCGCTATGGAGAGTAAGCGTCTGGGGCTGTGCCAGAAATCCCTCTTTGTTGTGCCGAATCACCTGACCGAGCAGTGGGCTTCGGAGTTTCTGCGGCTCTATCCCTCCGCCAATATCCTTGTCACCACCAAAAAGGACTTTGAGACCCACAACCGCAAGAAGTTCTGTGCCCGGATCGCCACCGGTGACTATGACGCTATCATCATGGGACATTCGCAGTTTGAGAAAATCCCCATCAGCCGGGAGCGTCAGGAACGGCTCCTCTATGAGCAGATCGACGAGATCACCGAGGGGATTGCCGAGGTACAGGCCAGCGGCGGTGAGCGTTTTACAGTTAAGCAGCTGGAACGCACCCGCAAATCTCTGGAAGCCAGGCTGGAGAAATTGCAGGCAGAAAGCCGCAAGGACGATGTGGTGACATTTGAGCAGCTGGGCGTGGACCGGCTGTTCGTGGACGAGGCACACAACTACAAAAACCTGTTTTTATACACCAAAATGCGGAATGTGGCAGGTCTCTCCACCAGCGATTCCCAAAAGTCCAGCGATATGTTTGCGAAGTGCCGTTATATGGATGAAATCACCGGAAACCGTGGCGTTATCTTTGCAACCGGAACCCCGGTCAGCAACTCCATGACCGAGCTTTACACCATGCAGCGGTATCTTCAATATGACCGCCTGCAAGAACTGAATATGACCCATTTCGACTGCTGGGCCAGCCGTTTCGGAGAAACCGTCACGGCGTTGGAACTGGCCCCGGAGGGAACAGGCTACCGGGCAAGGACACGGTTTTCCAAGTTCTTTAACCTGCCGGAACTAATGAACCTGTTCAAAGAGGTGGCGGACATCAAAACCTCCGATCAGCTGAACCTGCCCACCCCGGAGGTGGAATACCACAACATTGTGGCCCAGCCTACCGAACACCAGCAGGAAATGGTGAAGGCACTCTCCGAGCGCGCTTCCGAAGTACACAGAGGCAGTGTGGACCCATCGGTGGACAATATGCTCAAAATCACCTCGGATGGCCGCAAGCTGGGACTGGATCAGCGCATCATCAACCAGCTGCTCCCCGATGAACCGGGAACCAAGGTCAATCAGTGCGTGGACAACATCATGCAGATCTGGCGGGACGGGGACGCGGATAAGCTGACCCAGCTGGTGTTCTGCGACATTTCCACGCCCCAGGCAGCCCCCTCCAAAAAGGCAGCCAAACAGCTGGATAATCCGCTGCTTCACGGATTGGAAGAAGCAATTCCACTGGATGAGCCAGAGCCTGCTTTTACCATCTATGAGGACATCCGGCAAAAGCTCATCGCCCAGGGGATGCCTGCCGAGCAGATCGCCTTTATCCACGAAGCCAACACAGAGGTACGGAAAAAGGAACTGTTCTCCAAGGTTCGCACCGGGCAGGTGCGCGTCCTATTAGGAAGCACTGTCAAAATGGGCGCTGGAACCAATGTGCAGGACCGCCTTGTGGCGTTGCATGATTTGGACTGCCCGTGGCGGCCCGGAGACCTTGCCCAGCGCAAGGGTCGTATCGAGCGTCAGGGCAACCAGAATCCTCTTGTCCATGTGTACCGCTATGTCACCGAAGGGACTTTTGACGCGTATCTCTGGCAGACGGTGGAGAACAAACAGAAATTCATCAGCCAGATTATGACCAGCAAAAGCCCGGTTCGTTCCTGCGACGATGTGGACGAAACGGCGCTTTCCTTTGCCGAGATTAAGGCCCTGTGTGCCGGAGACCCCCGTATCAAGGAGCGCATGGATTTGGATGTGGAAGTTGCCAAGCTGAAGCTGATGAAAGCCGACCACCAGAGCAAGCAGTACCGTCTGGAGGACCAGCTGCTCAAATACTTTCCGCAGGAAATTGAAACCAACAAGGGGTATATCCAGGGCTTTGAAGCCGATTTGGAAACACTGGCTGCCCACCCACACCCAGAGGACAGCTTTGCCGGTATGGAGATCCGGGGCGATGTGCTGACCGACAAAGAAAATGCCGGTGCAGCCCTGCTGGATGCCTGCAAGGAGGTCAAAACCTCCGATCCGGTGCAGATCGGCAGTTACCGGGGATTCACTATGTCGGTGGAATTTCAAGCGTGGAAACAGGAATATACGCTCCTGCTGAAAGGGCAAATGACCCATCGGGCAACCCTGGGTACAGACCCACGCGGCAACCTAACCCGTATCGACAATGCACTGGCGCAAATGCCCCAGCGTCTGGAAGCGGTCAAAAACCAGCTGGAGAACCTTTACCAGCAGCAGGCCGCAGCCAAGGAGGAAGTAGGAAAGCCTTTCCCCTTTGAGGACAATCTGCGGGTCAAGTCCGCCCGTCTGGTGGAACTGGACACGCTGCTGAACATTGACGGCAAAGGACAATCTACGCCGGAAACCGTAGTTGCCAAAAGCACGCGGCCTTCGGTGCTGGACAGCTTGAAGCGCCCGGTGCCGCCCCGCAGCCCTGAAAAGAAACCGAAACAACACGAGGAGGTACGATAACATGAATACCAACGATCTGAATACGGCTCTCTATGAAAAGATGGCCGCTGAACAGGACAACTACCGGGACTGGCTGAAAAGCCAGCCCCCGGAGGAAATCCTGCACCACACCTATGAGTACACGGTCCGGGAGGACATTGTGATGGCGATGGAGCAGCTGGAGCTGACCGACGCACAGGCCCAGGCGCTTTTGGATTCTCCCTCGCCGCTGGCGGATGTGTACCGTTACTTTGAAAAGCTGGAGACCGGCTACATGGATGTGATCCGGGACAGCATTGAAAACCGGGCGGATGATGTGTGCAGGGCGCAGGAAGAATTACGGACTGCCCCTCTCTACCCCCATTCTGCCGCCTATGCGTCCGAGCATGGAGAGATGGCACAATATAACCGTTCTTATCAGGCAAACAGCGCCTGCAAAGAAGCCATTGAACAGGCCATCAGCGCTCACTATGCAGAGAACCGGCTGGATACGGAGGCGGCGGTCAAAGATGTGCTGGAAAAGTTCGGGACGGAACGGGTACAGTTTATTCTTGCCAACACCATCCAGCACAAGAACCATGACGGGCGTATCTCTCAGGACAATAAAGCCTGGGCAAAAACCATTCCCATGCCGAAGGACAGCGGCGCTTCCCGCCACTGTGTCTATCTGGTTGTGGATGGGGTCAATCCCGGTCTGACCGATCTGTTTATCAGGCAGGCCAGAAAAACTATGCAGGAACAGCAGAAAAGCTCTGTCCTGCAAAAACTCAGACAGGAACCGCCTGTCCGCAAGCCTGCCGCCCCGAAGAAACGGGAGCCGGAGCGATGAGCAGCCAAAAGCGCAAGCGGGATGTGCCGGTTATGTTTTGGGTATCCGCTGATGAAATGGAGTTGATTCAACAGAAAATGGCGCAGTTTGGGACAAAAAACCTGAGCGCCTATCTGCGGAAAATGGCTGTGGACGGCTATGTGGTGCAGCTGGATTTGCCGGAACTGAAGGAACTGGTATCCCTGCTGCGCCGGAGCAGCAACAACTTGAACCAGCTGACCCGCAAGGTGCATGAGACCGGGCGTATCTACGATGCCGATCTGGAGGATATATCCCAGCGGCAAGAACAGTTATGGGACGGCGTTAAGGAGATACTGACCCGGCTCTCCAAACTTTCGTAACAGGAACAGTTACCCCATCTGCGGAGGGAGGAACGGCGTTCTTTTCGCCGCGCCTTCCTCCGCTTTTTCTTTTTGCCCGTATCCTTGCCTTTTGGCTGTACCGGCAGGATAATATGAGTAGAAAACAGATTGCTGCAAAGGAGTTGAAGATAGATGAAAACCTTTGAAAAAGTGCTGGAGATATTTCAAGATTATCTGTCCTGTGATCTGGAGGAAGAAGTTCTTCCTTGCAGGAATGGGTATCTCCGCGTAACGTGGAATGGGGATTCCCGCTATTGTGTGGACGGACTTCTCAGCCGGACACCGGATGAGCTGTTTGAAGTGCTGCTTTCCGATTACAGCAGCTACGAGGTGATGAAGCGGACCAAAGGCCGCCGGGAAGCAACGGAAGAAGATGAAAGACAGGCGGAAATTCTCTGCCAGAGCTTTCGGAAACAATGGGAGGAGGAAGAAACATGAGGGCAATCGGTGGGAGGAGGAAGAAACATGAGGGCAATCGGTTTTATTCTGAAACTGCTGTTGAAGATCGTGGTAGCTCCGGTAATTCTGGTGCTGACCCTGTTTGTATGGATTTGTGTGGGGATCGTCTATATCTCCGGTCTGGTGCTGGGGCTTATCAGCATGGTGATCGCCCTGCTGGGCGTGGCGGTTCTGCTGACCTGTTCCCTGCAAAACGGCATCATCCTGCTGGTGATGGCATTTCTTATTAGTCCGTTTGGTCTGCCGCTGGCAGCTATCTGGCTGCTGGGCAAGGTGCAGGACTTGAAATTTCTCATTCAGGATTTGGTTTATGGATAAAATATGCCACTGATGTTATTTTACTTTCCCTAAAAAATAGGATATACTATATAGGAATATATTCTGCCGCCGAGTGCAGATAGTTTTAGATAAAGGAGGGCGTGTATGGAAAATCAATTAACGCCAAACAACTCCATGATTTTGGAAATCCGAGAGCTGCTGGAGAATGCCAGAAAAAATGTTGCACAACAGGTTAATACGCAGCTTTTGACAACCTACTGGAACATTGGCCGGATTATCGTGGAGTATGAACAGCAAAATCAGATTCGCGCAGATTATGGAAAACAAACCTTAAGGGAACTTTCCAAAGAGCTGACACGGGAATTTGGAAAAGGTTTTTCTCGTTCTAATTTGCAAAATATGCGGGCATTTTATCTTGCTTATGAAAAATGCCAGACAGTGTCTGGCAAATTGTCCTGGTCTCATTACTGTGAACTTTTGAGTATTACGGATGAGAACAAACGCAGCTTTTACGAGAAAGAATCTATCAATTCGGGCTGGTCCGTTCGGGAGCTGAAACGGCAGATTGACAGCTCGCTGTATGAACGGCTGCTACTTTCCAGCGGAGATGTGAATAAAGAAAAGGTCCTCTCTCTGGCGCAGAAAGGGATTGAAATCAATCAGCCAGCTGACATCATCCGTGATCCCTATGTGTTCGAGTTTTTGGGTGTGCCGGAGAACAAACCCATATTGGAAAGCGATTTGGAAAAAGCTCTTGTCGTACAGATTGAAAAGTTTCTTTTGGAACTTGGACGGGGCTTCATGTTTGTTGGAACCCAGCAGCGCGTGACCCTGAACAATACCCACTACTATGTGGACATGGTATTTTACAACAAAATTCTCCGTGCTTATGTACTGATTGAACTGAAAACGAAAAAACTGACACCAGAGGCTGCCGGTCAGCTCAATATGTACTTAAACTACTATGCGGCAGAAGTCAACGACCCTGACGATAACCCGCCTATCGGTATTATCCTCTGTACGGAAAAAGACAGCATCGCGGCGGAATATGCCTTGGGCGGTCTGTCCAACAATATCTTCGCATCCCGGTATGTTCTCTATATGCCGGACAAAGAACAGCTGATTGCTCAGGTAGAGGCTGTCTTGAAAAACTGGCACGAAAAGAAAGATAACTGCCATGACTGAAAAAGAACTGATTGGAAAAGTACATTCAGCGGTCTATCATCAATGCCAGCGCCGTGGTTATGCGACTCCGGTAGATGTACTGATGGAGGTCGGTGTCCTGCCAAAACAGAAATATGAGGACTGGCGGTTTGGGCGGATTGATTATCTGGAACGGGTATGTACTGTCAATCTGCGCAAACTCTCATTCATCATGCACCAGATGCGGGTGTACGCACAGAAAACTGGCTTAAAACCCTCCTTCTGTTACTACAAGCAGTGGGGTGTAAAAAAGAAAAATGGGCAGAGACACAAGCCGGTGATTCCGCTACGGTTCAGCAAAAGCGGAAATCTGGAAATTGAGAAATGGTATGCAACTCATTTTGTGGATACCAAACGGATTGCACTCTTAAAAGCACAGCAGCCTGTTGAAAATTTAGATTAACCAAAGGACAGCTCACACAGCTGTCCTTTTCTTTTGGAAAGGAGGCTTCCCCTATGGCAACCACACGCATCATGCCTCTGCATATCGGCAAGGGCCGCACCGAAAGTCAGGCAATCAGCGACATCATTGATTATGTGGCAAATCCGCAAAAGACTGACAACGGGAAATTGATTACCGGCTATGGCTGTGACAGCCGAACCGCCGATGCCGAGTTTCTGCTGGCGAAGCGGCAGTATATCGCCGCCACCGGGCGGGTGCGCGGAATGGATGATGTGATCGCCTACCATGTGCGCCAATCGTTCAAACCCGGTGAGATTACACCGGAGGAAGCCAACCGCCTGGGCGTGGAATTTGCCAAGCGGTTCACCAAGGGCAATCACGCCTTTGTGGTCTGCACTCACATAGACAAATCGCACGTTCATAATCACATCATCTGGTCGGCGGTCAATACGGATTGTGACCGGAAGTTCCGCAACTTCTGGGGCAGCACCAGAGCCGTCCGGCGCTTGAGCGATACCATCTGTATCGAGAACGGACTGTCCATTGTGGAGAATCCCAAGCCCCACGGAAAAAGCTACAACAAGTGGCTGGGCGATCAGGCCAAGTCCTCCCATCGGGAGCAGCTGCGGGTGATGATTGACTGTGCGCTGGAGCAGAAACCGGCGGACTTTGATGCGCTGCTGAAGCTGCTTTCGGAAATGGGCTGCGAAGTATCCCGGCGCGGGAAAGTCATCCGGCTCAAAGCACCCGGCTGGAAGAATGTAGCCCGCATGGATGACAAGCTGGGGGCCGGGTACAGTGAAGCGGAAATTCGTGCGGTGCTGGCTGGAGAAAAACAGCATACGCCCCGTAAAAAATCCGTCGTGCAGCCAGAGCCGCCCAAGGTCAATCTGCTGGTGGACATTCAGGCAAAATTACAGGCTGGGAAAGGCACTGGGTATGCGCGCTGGGCCAAGGTTTTTAACCTGAAACAGATGGCGCAGACTGTAAATTTTCTTACCGAACATCAGCTGCTGGATTATGCGGAGTTGGCAGAAAAAGCGGCGGCAGCTACCGCCCACCACAACGAACTGTCGGCGCAGATCAAGGCAGCGGAGAAACGCATGGCGGAGATTGCTGTCCTGCGAACTCATATCGTCAACTATGCCAAGACCCGTGAGACCTATGTAGCCTACCGCAAGGCCGGTTATTCCCGAAAATTCCGGGAGGAACATGAGCAGGAAATCCTGCTCCATCAGGCAGCCAAAAATGCCTTTGACGAGATGGGTGTGAAGAAGTTGCCCAAGGTTAAGGACTTGCAAGCTGAGTATGCCAAACTGCTGGAGGAAAAGAAGAAAACCTACGCCGAGTACCGGCGTTCCCGTGAAGAAATGCGGGAGCTTTTGACGGCCAAAGCGAATGTGGACCGGCTGCTGAAAATGGACGAGGAACAGAAAAAGGAACAGGAAAAAGACCACGGCCAGCGGTGAGCCGGTCATGGTCCAAAGCGTTCGCAGAACGCGCAGCCACAGAATGAATTTCTGTGTTCAAAGGGGTTTGGGGGCGCTGCCCTCAACAAGCAAAGCGGAGGGGAAAATCACGGCAGGATTTTTCCCTCTGCGGGCCGAGTGTATTAACACCGGCATTGCTTGCCGCTTTCTTGGGGATACAAAAACAGCCAGCGAGAGAAACTTCCAAGTTTCACTCACTGGCCTATTCTTTTTCAAGTTTCTTAGAAATTTCCTTTAGTTCCTCCGCAAATCCACGAGTATGGCTTAACAAGGTTTCCCGCAGTTCCGGCGGGCAGTTTAAATAGAGCATTTTCATCTCAGCTGCATTCTCATCTTCTGCCGCTAAGTCTGGTGTCAACAGAGCGTCCAACGAAAGCGGAAGGACTTTTGCGATTGCTTTCAAAATGAGATAAGATGGATTCATTTTTCCTCTCTCTATGTTCGCAATCTGCTTTGTGGAAACATGGCTGATGTCGGACAGGCCTTGCTGCGTTAATCCTTGACCTTTGCGGGTTGCTTTTAATTTCATTCCCAATTCTTTCAACTCATCAATCGGCATAATCATTCACCTCAATAATATTTTATCCTGCCGATTCACGACGAGGAATAACCTTATTGTTCCTGTAAACAAGAATGATTATGCTGTTTTTGCGTCGGTAAGTGGAATAAATAAAAAAGGTATCGGGAAATTGCCCAATACCTTTTTTATACTTCATTTTTTGTATATAATAGTTTAATAGATTTCAGATTATCTCTTTAGAAATTCTTATATGCCGGTATAGCCCATAACTACGGGCTTTCCCGGCATTTTCCGTAACGGGAGAAGCTCACGTTTCCTCTCATAACCCCTCATGTTTTTGCGTCCTAAAGTAGTAGGAACGGTAGTAAATACCGGCTTCCTGTTTAGGCGGCAGCCTTGGTTTCCTCCGTGTTCTCCACGGTGGTTTCCGCAGCGGCTACGGCGGTTTCCGCCTTGGCCGCTTCCAGCCGTTCCATTTCCGCCTGTGCGGAATTGAACGTGGCGTGTGCGTAATAGTTCAGCGTCATAACGATGTTGGCGTGTCCCATGATGTACTGTAAAGCCTTGGGGTTCATCCCGGCGTTTGCCATCCTTGTACAGAATGTGTGCCTCATGGTGTGGGGCGTCATTACCGGCGGCAATGGCTCCTTATGACACTTGTTGAATTTCTTGGCGAGGCCCTTAAACATGGCGTCATAGTTGACGGCCACTTTCGGCAGGCCGTCCCGGTTCAGGAACAGGAAATTGCTGTACCCGTCAACCTCAATGGCCTTTGCGCCTCTGCGGTTCTGCAACACTCGCTGGAACGCTTCATACGCGGCTGCGCTCATAGGCACCTGCCGAAATCCGCTGTCCGTCTTGGGCGTTTCGATATAGTAGCCATCCTCTGTGCTTCTCAAAAGCTGGTGGTCTATATTGACAAAACGCTTTTCAAAGTTCAGGTCGGTTTCGGTCAGGCCGCAAAGCTCGGAAATCCGAAGCCCTGTTTCCAGCAGGATCACAACCTCGTCATAATACTTGGCATACACGGGATCGTCCTGCATGAATTTCAGGAGTTCTTCTTCCTGTGCGGGGGTGAGAGGCACCTTTGGTTCCGTGTCGTCGTTGATTACGTCATTGATCGGGAAGTCAAACGGGTTCTTGCGGATGCAATCGTCCTGAATAGCCATATAAAAGATCGCTTTCAGGGAACGCTTACTGTTGCAGATGGTGTTATAGGCGACGCCCTGTTCCTGCATACGCAAGGCCCATTCTTTTGCGTCGGACAGCTTCACGCTGTCGATGCTGGCCGCCCCCAGCTTGTCGTCCGATAAAAGTTTCATCAACTGTTCGCGGCTTTTTTTCGTCCCACGCTTCACGTTTCCCCGCTGCCGGATGTACTTGGCATAAAGCTGGCAGACCGTCATTTTCTTGCCGATGGGGTCGATCCCGTCGGCAATGTCCTGTTGTATCTGCCTGACCTTTTCACGCAGAGAAAGGTCGGGGCGCTTCCCGGCAGGAATTTTGTCGGTGGGTACTAACTTCCATGAGTACACAAACTTGGGGTTTCCAAAGGTGTCCATATATTTGTAAGCGTATCTTCCGTCTGGTCGCTGGCTCTCTCCAGATTTCAAAAGGCGGCCTTTGCTGTCGCGCCTTTTTTCATCTCGTTCTTTTCTCGGCATATCGTCATGCTCCTTTCCATGACGGAAAGAGCCTTGACACGCTACAAGGATATTATAGCATATTCAAGGCCCGATTTCACTATATGGCGTCAAGGCTGTCAATAATTTTTTCAAACTGCTTCCGCTTGATTTGGATGCGGTTGCCGTTCATAATCACCCAGCCAGCGGTAGGGTTTTCCTCGGCCAGTTTACGCAGTTTGTTTTCCCCGACGCGGAAATATTTGGACGCTTCTTCAATCGTCAGCGTGTATTTTTCCCAGATTGGCACATCAGTATTATTCATACTTTTAGCCCCCTTTCCAATGGCTAAAAAGGTTTGTAGTTGCAAAAGGGGCCATAACGGACGGCTGCTGGCGCAGCTCCACGGGATTTTCACCCCCGCGTGGTTCTCACACGGCCATGCTCGTTGCCTGCGACGCTTTGAACGCTCGGACTACGACGGCAAGGGAGTATCATTGTCCTGCCTGTACGTCGTCGCCCGCAAGCTGCCACACTTGCTTTACGGCCCTGTGTTTTTCGCTCCGCTTTTCCCGTAGGGAAAAGCCTCATGGCGCACCAGCCGCCCGGCTCGGCACAGACAGAATGTGTCCGTTTTGCCCTATGATGCGCCGCCGTTATCTTGCGGGCATATTTGTCAAGGTGCAAGCCTGCGGCCAGCGGGTCGGCGGAAATGTGGAAAGGGAGTAAAAAGCGATTTCCGTTTCCGTGGCCGGGTCGTTACTTCAAATCAACGACGATGGCATGAATGAGCTTGATTTCCAGACGGCGCTTCATGTACTCGTCCACGCACACATAAGGGATGCCGTTGCTGTCGTACAAGGTACGGGTACAGAGCTTGTTTATGTAGCACTCGTAGTACCGCAGCACTTGTTCCATAGCTATTGCGTCCCCAGCGTGGGCGGCTTCCATCACCGAAAGGGGCAGAAGCTCCCTGCCGTTGAATGTGGGCTGCTTCATCCGCGTTACCTCCCTCCCGGCATTAACGCCATCAATTTCACGCGCAACTGTTTCAGGGTGCTTGTCCTGTGGCGCTGGACGGCGCTGCGGGACATTCCCATGAGGCTACCGATTTCTCCGTCGGCCATTTCCAGAACACAGTGCAAAATCAAAATGCTTTGTTCCTGTTCCGGCAGGCTGGCGAAAGCCTCGGCCACAAGCTCGTTGTTAATCAGCAAATCATATCCATGCGACGAAAAAATGTAGCTGTCGCTGGGGTACTGATCCACAGTGGAGAGCTTGTCCAATTCCTGCTGGGTCAGGGCGTCTAACGACTTTTCACGGTCGCGCTGCCGTCCCATCTCATGCAGATAATCTTTGGCCTCATTGCGGAGTACCGCCTTGCAAAATGCGTCATAGCGGTTCCGCAGGATAAAGTCATTGCGGGGGATCGTATCCATCTTCTCACCCCCTTTCTGTGGGGGATTTCGGTGGTTCTCTCCCTTTCCGCCAAAGTTACTTTTGAAAGGCCGTCAGCTACCCGGTAAACGCCACTTTTTGGAAATTTTTTTGAAAAAGTTTTGGCCGGTGGCGCGGGCCGCAGGAAACAACAAATTTCGCCCGGCAGGTCGCAGACCCACCGGGCGAAAGCAGAAGCGATATGCAGTTAATTTACATGGTATAGTGCATACTCATGGCCGCTTGTCCCCGTTGTCGGGGACGAGCTTTTTAGGGGTGGTGCAACCCCTGTCTTATTTTGTCGAAACGCTCTTTGCTTCATGGCGGCTCCCTCCATGGGCCGCCGATCCCGTCAGCGTCAGGGCGTCGTCAGTTTGAGGGCATAGAGAACGGCGGCCTTGATTTTGTTAAAGCCGCCGCTGGATAGAAATATAAAATGAGCGCACGAAAGCAACCTGCCCGGCAACGGTTTTTTTCTTTCCCCGTCGGGCGGGGCAGGAAATTTTACAGATAACTTCGCTATATTCTATTTTTTCTCAATGCTGATAACTCGTTGTGTCCAATCTCGATAAAAGGCTTCCTCATGCGATACGAGCAGTACCGTTCCCGCAAAAGTTGAAAGGGCTGTTTTCAAAGCCTCTTTTGCCTGTACGTCTAAATGGTTTGTAGGTTCATCCATAATCAGGAAATTACAGGGGGTCAGAGTAAGCAGACACATCTTTACCTTTGCCTGTTCGCCGCCGCTTAATGTTCCTATGGACTGCATAGCGTGTTTACTGGAAATTCCGCATCGTGCCAAATGCTTGCGGACATCTTTTGTCACCATATTGGGATAAGCATTGGCAACAATTTGAATGGGCGTCA
>UMIC01033866.1_pt1 | contig 35086 bp, 35 predicted proteins | sample 1965681 | NCBI WGS metagenome assembly UMIC01 (sample SAMEA4836114, study PRJEB28245) | human gut metagenome | biome: gut microbiome; material: fecal sample | place: Denmark | collected 2008
AAAAATCTTAGATTTTTGTCTTGACAACTGAGCCACTATACTAAGCCCAATTGTTTTATTTGGTAACCTGTTGCTGTCTTCAAAGCCTCTGCTCTTAGCTTTCGCATTAGAGAACATACAGTGGCACCTCTTTGAGCAATATGTTTTTCCGCTTCTTTAACTACTATATTACTTAATACAACTTTCACTTTCCCCTTTTTTACATAATTAACTAAAAGTTGAAGCGTACTCTTTTCATCAAAATCAAAGTTTGCTGCATCCAAAATATTAGTATCTAATGTCACGTAAATAGGATATTTTATCATTTCTAATTATTCCTTTTCATTTTTAATATTCTCAATCTCTAATTGAACCTTACTACCACTCTTATTAATATCTGTAGTAGTCAATCCTTGTCTTTCTACATATGCTTAAATTTTCTCTAATTCTGCCACAATAAAGCCATAAACTTCAAAGTTTCCGCTCAGCTATAATCTCTCTGCATAACTGGAAGTTTCTATTGCGTATTACAACAATATTGATGCCCAGACTGTTATCAAAGCATCATATACTCCGTGGGCAATTATTAGTGACAATAGTGAACAATTTTTAATCTTTAATCTGCAAAAACACAAAAATGCCCCTATACACGCTGTCATTATCATCTGGACAATATTACCACTGAACAAATGGAATATACCAAACAACACAGATGAACTGATAATCGCAATTAAATCATTTTGACTAATATGCTTTACCTTTGTATAAACGAATCCTCGAAATACAAATTCTTCAACAAAACCAATTACCAAAATGCAATAAATAAATTCATATATGAATTGCCATAAATATATATATCTTTTTCCGCTATCAACATATTCACCAAAACCAAACAAATGCGGTATGAGTGTTAACATAAGCGACATTGCAATACCTATAAAAACACCTACAATAATCTGCATACAGATTTTACTTTTATGAAAACCATAATCCGTCAAATTATCTTTATGGACTTTCATTACAATTATTGGAATAACTGCAATTAACCAATAGATCAAGGGCATACTTACCATTCTTACTCCTAAAGGTAATGCCATTAGCACAAACTGATTAAACGATGCAACACCATATAAGCCAAACATAGTCCCTAAAAATCCTATTATTAAACCAGCCCATTCTTTTTTCTTGTTCATAATTTGTCTCCTCGTCAAACTTCAAATTTGAGCATGACCCTATAATGGTTCATACATACTAATTTTATCATATCAATTGTTATTTTTCATCATAATATTCCATATATAATTTATAAACAAAAAGACATGCCACCATACCTCTCGATACAGTGGCATGTCTCAAACCACGGCTACTTCTCTTCTCGAAACTTCTTACACCAGAGTTCCTTTATCCGAAAGCTCTGCTTACAGCTATGGACACATCTTTTGCATTGTTCATAGTAATCAATCTGACCATTCACATTCAAAAAATATGCCCAGTACCTTTCCTCTTTATCCGTCATAGGATCACCTGCTCTTCCCGGCTTTAGGAATCTCCGGCATTTTTGTCTGCTCGCCCTTCGGATAAGCATCTTCAAATGCCTCTGCTCCATACTGATACTCGGAAGATTCTGCAACAGCAGCTATTAGTGATACATCTCTCATAACCTCTTCGGCAGGTTCTGCGATGTCAATCTCCTTCTCCTGCATACGGTTAAGTTCTATATCCCTTGCCAAACCCTCCACCTTATCAATGGATGCATCCAGACGAAGTACCATGGATTCATACACCTTCTTCTGCCATTTCCAAGGCTTTTTCATTATCTCGGTCTTGGAAATTTTCTTCTCCTGCCTGGAATAATCCACCTCTTCCCTGTCAGCGAAGGTTCTGAACGTATTAGCCACCTTCTGTCCTGCTTCTCTCATTCCCTTACCAAAAGCATCAATCTTTGAGATAGTATGCTCCGTATCGGCAATTCCCTCTTTGACCTTATTCCTGATGCCCATAAGCTTATCTTTCAAGCCCGTAAATTCGCAAACACGGTTTAAGGCTTCCTTACCCCGCATCTTAAAATCTGCCACAATCTCTCCGGCTTTATGCTTGATGTTCTCCTTTACCGCAAAAAGCTGCTCCTTAATCTCGTTGCAGCAATTCTCCAGACGATCAGCCGCTTCATTTAATGACTTCTTGAGCCTGTTTGTAACAGTATCCTCCTGCATCCCTTGGATATCATCACGCAGCTTTGCAATCTCTTCCGTCATATCTTCGACCTTGTGTGTCATGCTGTCCACATAGGCACAAAGCTCATATACTCCGTTTGCCGCCTGCTGCATACCATTATCGTTCAAAGCCGACAAAAGCTGTTTCATAACCTCTTCCCCGGTCATTGGTCTTTCTTCCATAGTCTGTTTCCTCCTTTTCCGCAGGGCAGCCTCTGCCACCCTGCTTTTTTACTTATTTGTCATTAGCGAAAGGGTAAGTCCTTACCATCCGCTTTCATGAACTGATCCTTTGCCTGTGACTGTGCCTGATTTTTGGCAGAACCTAATGCCTGCTCTTCCTTCTTAGACTTGGCAAGCTCATACTGGTTTACTATCTCGCTATAAAGCTTCTCACGAAATTCCTTTGTTACCGGATAACACACATCCTGATAAACAGCCTTTCCCTGTTCATCTGTCTGCTTTGTCTTGTAGGAAGGCATTGCCACAAAAAGCTTATCCTTCCCCTGTAAGATACTCACATTATTGACAATAAAGCTATCCTCAAAATACACACGGGCAAGTCCACGAATATTACTGCCTTCCCTCTCATAAGGCGTTACGGTAACACTAAACTCCGGCATTTCCATCTCGCTTTTTTCTGTCTTAAACTCCTGACCATCCGAAGCCTTTACCTGTTCAAATGCCTCAAGGATATTGTCGTAAAGCTCCTTACGAAACTCTGCCGTAATCGGATTGCAGACATCCTTATAGATGGTGCCGCCATTCTCATCACGCTCCGATGACTTATAACGGGGCATAGATACAAAGAGGGAATCCTTTTCCCTGTTCTCCAAAATGGCAATGTTGGTAATCTTAAAGGAATCACCGAATACCAGTGTTGCAAATCCCTTTACATTCCCTTCCTGATTCTTTGCTTCTGTTACTTTAATTGAATACTTCATAAATTCCTCTCTTTCTGCCAAGTTACGCTTGGCTCGTTACTCTTCATCCGGCACTACCAGATGACACTCTAAGTTCTCTATTTCTCCCATAGACAACCGCCCATTTAACCAGTTGCCCAAAGATATACAAAAACCATCCTGCTCGTAATAAATCCACTTATCTGCCATTAGCTCATCCTCATACAGAACCGTCACATCAAAGTCAGGCATAAACATTCCAGCCTCTTCATCAAAAGCACATGCCACACCTGCCCGCAGGGTAAGTGATAGACTGGGAACAACCACATACCAGCCGCTGATAACAAGCTGTAAGTCATCGTCTATCTCCACAATCTCATCACACCTGTCCTCAAACTCCATCTCAGAAACAATCTCTTCCATATCCCCAAGACGGTATTTCTTCCTATTCTCCATAAGCACCTTCCTCCCTGACCGGAACACATTTCACCACGAAACGCTTTGTGCCTCTCTCCGCACAGGTAAAAAGAGTAAGTTCTTCGGTATCTCCCTGTGTCTTGATGGAATTATCATAAGGACCTACCACGAAGCTATCTGTCACTTCATAAGTATGAAGAGTCCCCTCTGTATCAAGCAGTGTTACTTTATCCCCGGTTGCCACCTGATTCAGTTTTGTAAAGAACTCTCCATATCTGCTTCCATTGTGCCCTGCAAGAACACAGTTACCTTTTTCTCCTATCTTTCCGGTTTCGCTTAAATGTCCGATCGCCTTGTTAAGATTTGCGGAAGAACATCCTTCCACCACCGGATAGAGGATGCCTATGCTCTCAATTTCCAGAATGGCAATAACATCCCCTTCTGCAAATATGGCTGCATCTTCTTCACTAATGGCGGCTTGGACTTCCTCCTCTGTCTCTTCCATCTCTGTCTCATCTTCCTGCTTCTCCTCCAACTTCTGTTCAAATTCCTGTGTCAGCCTGTCCGTCTCCCTCATTCCGGTATAGTGATACACAATCGGAATGGCAAAGAACAAAACTCCCACCACAATACAAATCCCGGCAAACACTTTTCTTCTGCTCATATCAATCTCCTCCCAAATTCTTAATATAAGAAATGCCCCACCAGACGGCAGGGCACACTCTCTTATCTTTGTTTATCCTGCCTTGTCTGATAAGGCACTTCGTTTTCTGCTACATTCATGCTCTTGTCTTCCTCCATTCCTCCAAGGTCGGCATCTGCCACCTTTTCGTTTTCAAGGTCTAACAGGGCATTTAATTCAAACTGTCTGGATAACTTCTCCTGCAGCTCCTCTTCGTGCATAAAAGGCTTCTCATACTCTTCCTTTGATGCCTTTAAGTCGTTTTCGTACTGCTCAATCTTCTTTAACAGAAATTCCTCATTCTCGTGGATACCGTTAAAGCAGTTTTCAAGCTTTACCATATTGCCAACCGGAGATGTGGAAAGCTCTACCTTGTATTCGGTCTTACCACGAAGAATCAGGTAATGGGTACCCATGAAGTTTTTTTCAACCAGAAATTCAAAGCCATGGAAACTGCCAATGGCACTTGTCTCCCCGGTTTTACATTTACTAATCGCTTCAAGCATAACAGCACCACCGTCTGCTCTCTCCGTATAAGTAAATTTACCTACCGCAATGGCAAAGTCCGGATTGTCAATCAGCTCCTTATCCCTTGCCTTTATATCTTCCCTGACACAGGCTAACTTTTCCGTTGCCGCCTTAATCAGCTTCGGATAACGGATCATGAAGTTATCCTGCAGCGAATACCTCTGGTTGTCATAAGAGGCTTTCAGCAATTTAAGTCTCTGCACATCGTTATCAATCTCCATCTTTTCCTTAATCATCGGGTTGCCTGTTGCCACAGCCTTTATCTTTGCATAGGAAAGAGTAGCCTCATCAATATCCTCACAGGTTCGGCTTACTGCCTTGCTTGTAGTAACCTGACTGATAAATCGCTGCTTATTCTCCACCAGACTCCAGTTGTACGCATCAAAGGTTGATTTGGTAACATAGCGGTAAACTGCTATCTCCGCATTCTCATTACCCTGTCTGATACCTCTACCCTCACGCTGTTCAATACTTGATGGCTTCCAAGGGCAGTCTACATGATGAAGTGCCACAAGGTGTGTCTGCACATTGACACCCGTACCACATTTATCTGTGGAACCGATAAGCACTTTCTTCTTACCGGTCCTCATTTCCTTAAACAGTACATCCCTCTGGGCATCCGTCTTGGCATCATGGATAAATGCTATCTCTTCCGCAGGAATCCCGTACTGGATAAGTGCATCCTTAAGATACTGATATACTGTGAAATCCTTGTCTGCGCCCGGTGTGCCGATATCAGAGAAAATCAGCTGACAGCCTATCTTTCCGTCCTTATTGCCTTCCTGATACTCCTTCCATACATTCTCCGCTACCTTATTAAGCTTTCCATCCGGATTGTTCGGTGCATCCCTGTCAATCAGTCTTGCATCCGTTCCAAGAAGTCTCGCCTCGTGGGTAATCTTAAGGAAGTTATCTACAGAAGGATCAACACCACCGTTACGGATTCTCTCAGCCCTTACGACGAAATCTTCCATGACCTGCTTTACATACCAGTCAGGCTCTGACTCCACGATAATCGCCTTGCCGCCACGAAGTGCCGGTACATCCAGATCAAGCATATCTGCTGTCTGCACATCTGCCACTTCACGATAGATATTCATAAGCTCTGGCAGATTGGTAAACTTATTAAAGCGGCTCTTAAATCGGAACCCGCTTCCTTCCACCGTAAGTTCCAGTGCAGTTGTCACTTCACCGAAGTTTGCCGCCCAGGAATCAAAATGATAAATCCCCATCTGCTCTAATGCCGGCTTCTGCAAATAAAGCTGCATTACATACATCTCGCACATGGTATTGGAGATTGGTGTACCTGTTGCAAATACAATGCCTCTGTTTCCGCTAATCTCACTGATATACTGGCATTTCAGCTGCATATCCGTTGCTTTCTTTGAGCCGGATGAACTGATACCAGACACATTGTTCATCTTGGAAAATATGGCAAGGTTCTTAAATGCGTGTGCCTCGTCTACCATAATGGAATCAATACCCAGTTCCTCAAAGGTGATAAGGTCATCCTTCCTGCTTTCATCCGCAAGGGAAGCTATCTGCTCCTCCAGCTTCTTTCTCTGGCTTTCCATCTGCTTAATGGTCCACTGCTCCCCGTTCTGGCTCTTCATATCCTCAATGGCATAAGCAATCTCATCCACCTGTGCCTGAAGCATTCGTTCCTTTCTTTCCGCAGAAATCGGAATCTTTTCAAACTGCGAGTGGGACATAATGATGCAGTCATAATCTCCCGTGGCAATCCTGCTGATAAACTGCTTTCTTCGGCTCTTTTCAAAGTCTCTTTCTGTTGCCACCAATATATTGGCTGACGGATACAGTCTTAAAAACTCAGAAGCCGTCTGACCGATAAGCGGCTTTGGCACCACCATTACGGTCTTATTGGCAAGTCCAAGCCTTTTCTGTTCCATGCAGGCAGCCATCATCTCAAAGCTCTTTCCAGCTCCCACACAATGGGCAAGCAGTGTATTCCCACCAAGAAGTATCCTTGCTACCGCATTCTTCTGATGTGGTTTTAACTCAATCTCCGGATTCATGCCCGGAAACTGTAAGTGGCTGCCATCATACTCACGAAGCCTGATATTATTAAATGTCTCGTTGTAATACTCCACATACTTTGCCCTTCGCTCCGGGTCAGCAAATAACCATTCCTTGAATTTCTCCTTCATCTGGTTCTGCTTTTCCCTTGCCAGCATGGTTTCATTCTTGTTTACCACATAGTGATACTTCCCATCCCCGTCATCCACTCTGTCACGCACGGTTACGGTTTTCAGATTCAGGCTTTCCTCAAAAATAGAATAAGCGTCCATGCGGCTTGTACCATAGGTCTTGGTAGCTGCTACTGAACGATTATCCATGGACTTGTTCTCAATGAACCATTCCATACTTATTTTATTTAAGTGTACCTGAATACCTGAATTGTACCACTGGCTTCTCACAGCCCTCGCCCTTCTCGGTGTATTGAGAAGTTCATAGATAAACTGCTCATAGTCCTGCGGGTCAATCCATGTGGTTCCGATTCTCACATCAATATCACTGGCTTCAATCCACTCCGGCTGCACCTTTTCTAATGCTTCCACATTGATTCCGTATGCCGGATTTTCCTCTGATGCCGCCTTTGCCACACGAAGCTTATCCCTTACATTACCCGACAGATATTCATCCGCTGTCTCATATCCTGCATTTGGATTGTTCTCATTGGCAAGTGCCGGATTAAGGTAAATCAGTCCTTCCAGTTCCTTTACAAGTGCTGCTCTTTTAAGCTCCGCCGTCAAATCTTCGGAAAAGCCGATTTCATCCTCCCCTGTCTGCTTTCTTAACTCCTGCTTCACTGTTTCCAAATCAGGCTCATAGATGGATAACATATAAGGAATGTTGACTGCACCAAACTCATTAATGGAGATATTTAAGGCTTCCACCGCTGTTTCCACCCTATCAATCACAGGCTTTGCCTTAATGGTCTGCTTGTAAAACATATCCGCTTTTTTCACCTCCCCGTCTTCATTTACTTCCTCCAAAGAACAAAGAAGCGGGTAATCGCTGTCATCACGGAATGCAGTCTTATTGCTTTTACCTGTGATATATCCGTACCTCTCCACAAACTTATCATATTTGGCATTAAGAAGTGCCTGCTTATCCGCAAGCTCTTCCTCCGAGCAGCCTTCCATCTGGATGTCAATCAGTTCCCTTGTAACGGTTCGTATTTCATCCAAAAGTCGGATTCTCTCCTCTGCTGTCTGTGACACATTCTGTCTTATCATCTGGGAATTTTCCCTGTAATACAGCTTTCCCTCATAGAAGGTGTAAGTATAGTTTCTTACATCCGGGTCAGCCGGAATAATGTCCTCGCTTTCTTCCTCCTTATCTGCCAGTCTTTCAAAATCTGTAATCTGTGCCTGAATGTTATGGATTGCCCTGTTAAGCTCCTCATACATGTTGAAGTTCTCATCATCATTGACACAGACCGTATATCTTGAGTCCTGTCCGTAGATTCTGGTGTCATACTCCATATGTCCAAGCATCATTTCCGGGTGGTCAACGAAATAGGAATTGACCGCAATCCCATTTTCTGTATAGCCTAAGTGTACCCAGTCCGGTTCAATATCCATCTTTCGCTCCCTCTTCTGTAAGAAAAGGATGTCCGATGTTACCTCGGTTCCCGCATTGTCCTTAAATGCAGTATTGGGAAGTCTTACCGCACCCACAAGCTCTGCCCTTTCCGCTATATACTTACGGATAGTCGGGTTGCTCTTATCCAGTGTTCCCTTTGTGGTAATAACTGCCACAATACCGCCCGGTCTTACCTGATCCAGTGACTTTGCTATGAAATAATCATGGATACGGAAGTTGTATTTATTATACTTCGGATCATAAACCTTATAGTCACCAAATAGCACATTACCCACGACCACATCAAAGAAGTTGTCCGGATAATTGGTTTTCTCAAAGCCTGTGATACTGATATTGGCTTTCTGGTAAAGCTGCTTTGCAATACGCCCCGATATGCTGTCAAGTTCCACACCGTACAGATTGCTCTTTTGCAGTGGTGTTGGTATACTTCCAAAGAAGTTACCGATACCCATGGATGGCTCCAATATATTTCCACCACGGAACCCGAACTGCATCAGTGCATTGTTGATACACATGGCAATCTCCGGCGAAGTATAAAAGGCATTGTTGACCGTTGCCCTTGCCGCAGCATACTCATCCTCTGATAAGAGGCTCTTAAGCTCTGCATATTCCTTTTCCCAAGAGGCATTTCGTTCATCAAATGCCTGTGCAAGTCCGCCCCAGCCGACATAATTAGACAAGACTTTCTGTTCCTCTCTGGTGGCAAGTCTGCCCTCTGCCTCTATCTCTTTTAAGGTACGGATGGCATCCTCATTCCACTTAAATCTGGTCTTGGCACCACCCTTTGGAAGTTCTGCCGGATTGTAATGGAAATTAAGCTTTTCATCTTTGGAAACATCATGCATTTCTGTCGATAATGCTGTTTGTGTCTCTGCGGTTGTTTCTTGTGGCTCATCCGCTGTCTCCCATCCGTTTGCAATGGCTCTCTCTTTTGTAGCTTCCCTGTTTGCCTTAATCTCTGCCTGCTTGTCAAGGAACTCCTGATAAATCGGTTTTCTTGCAGGGTTCTCGCCTTGCATCATCTTATCAAAGTATTCCCTCTGGTCAACGCCACAGTAATATGGTGTCTTAACCATATAGGTCAGCACTTCGTAAAGCTCACGATAGCCTGTAGTTTCCTTTACTCTCTCTCCAAATCGGTTCTTGTAATTTACCTCAATCTCATAAGGCTTTAAGGTATATTGCACCAATCCGTACTGATTATTGGCAAAAGCACTGTGCAAATCCTTACCGTCTAATACCACCTCAGATAAGAAATCCAGTTTGTTCGGCATAAAAAGATACTCAGAAGCAACAATGTCCTGCAAAAATGGCTTAAATGGTGTATAACAGCTGCATTCTGATACAAGAATCTCCAAGGCATCCCGGAAATCCTCATCCATTTCTGCTATGCGTTTTGCATAATCTATGGGTGTGATATACTGAAGCTCACTGCCGTCGTGCTGTGTTTCCCCGTTCTGTACTTCGTCCACAACCTCTGCTTCCGGCTCGTCCTCATAATCTTCTTCCATCTGCATTTCAGGACCGTACTCTGCCATGGTTGCAAATCTGTCTTCAATGGCTGCCTCCTCATCCGTAAGAGGTCTGCCCTCATTATAAGCTCTGTTTAGTTTCTCAATATCACTTAAAGAGCTGTTATAGTTTTCCGGCTCATCAGGAATTGCAAAATCATCAATTCCATCGGTGATGCTCTCTGATTCAATCTCACGATATTCTCCGTCGATTGCCTCATCATCTTCCCTTGTGCCTTCCAAAAAGAAATCTTCAAATCTTGGTTTCTCCGGCTGGTATTCCCCGGTCATAATAAGAAGTCCGATTTCTTTTTCGATATTCTTCCATGAGACATAGCCCTCATGCTCGCCTTCTTCATCACGCCACTGGAATCTGAGTCCCTGGGCATGGAAGCTGTCATAACCGTGAAGTCCGTATCCGTCTATCGGCCAGCCTGCTCCACCCTGACCGTATTCCTTCTTAATTCGCTGGGCTCTTGTGCCTGCATCAATCTCTGTCTGAAAGATTTCACATACCCTTTTTCTTCCGTTTTCAAATCCGGTTCCCCGAAGCACTACCTCTTTCACATACTCCGGCGGCACCACAAGCTCCTTCTTTGGATTCAGATAATTGTACTTGCCAGCCTTTGCCTCCTGCTGATCCTTTGCAAGCCTTTCCTTTGCCTTATCCGCATAATCCGAAGCATCTCTCTTTGATGGAGAAAGCCCATATTCAGGGTCAAAAAAAGAAGCCTGATGATATTCACCGGCTTCCGTTTTTCCAAATGAGTCAAGCTCATTTAATTCCCTATTCAGTTCTTCATCTTCTAATGAAACTTCATTACGACTTGACTGAGCACTACTTCCTCTGCCTGCATTTTCGCCTGCTCCCTTATCTTCCACATTTCCATAGTGGATGACGGGTCTTTCGGCTTGTGCTTCGCCAAATACTGGTTCATCAGCATCTCCAGCAGGTCGTTTGCTTCCTTCTCCACTTCCTGCATTTTCTCTGCCAGCTTCCCGAATCGGAGCAGCGTCTTGTATCTCTGAGGCTCCATTTCCTCCAGATACTTCATTGCCATCCTTCCGTATTTGCCCAGCTTCTTCATCTTTTCTGTCTGCTCTTCCGGCATCTGAATGTTCGGATAAAGCAGTCCGTCCACTTCCGTGTAACTGATTGCCATCTCTGCCATATTGATTTCTCCCTTCCGCAGATAATATTTTCTGCTGTTCCATGATCTTTAAGTTGCTGTTAATACCTCTAAGAACACTACAGGAGACATCGCATACCAGAGAACCGAGACGGTAAACCATTTCCTCATTAGAAACCTTTACGATCTGACTGAAATCCTGTTCTTCTTCAGATAAGTCAAATCCGCATCTCGTACCCACCGTATATAAAACGCTTCTTTCTATAAGCTGCTCCATATCCGGCAAGCCCTGACGTTTTGGTTGCCCAGAGCCTTCGCCCTGAACATATTCAGTAATCCCACTACCTGATAGTTGTAACAAACGGACATTCGTTCATCGAATTCCTCTTTTATTATGACTCCGATTTCTTTTCTTGTAAAGTCCTTAATTACTGAATATAACTCTCCCCTGTCCGTAGTCTCCTGCTTTGTTATATGCCCCTCTGTTGCTAGAAAATCTGCATATTCTTTTAAGGTGTCCCCCTCCAAATCCCATGTCAGTTTTCTGTTTCTTCCACCCGTATCGCTGATATCAAACACATAGCGAAGGTGGGGATTTAATGCCCTTGATGGAAATATGGCAATTCCCTTACTTCCACGCATGACATCTCTGTCCACCTTCTTCCATGTGTCATAGTCAGCTACTAAAGTGGAATGGGGTCTTTGTGCATGAATCAGCAGAATATTGTCAAACTCATATCTGTATAAGTTTCCTGCCAGCTTTAAGATGCTCTTCCACTTATCCGCAGAAGTGGTCACATCCTTAATCTGTGCATCATATATCTGCCTTGCCTGATAATCTGCACCCATCTCTCATTCCTCCTTACGCTGTACTCAATTCGTAAATTGCATCACGAATATCTCTTCCATCTATCTCATTGCCAAGACTGTCCCATCCGTCAGCTCTGCTTCTTGCAAAAAGCTCAATCCTTGGCACATCCCCGCAAAGCTCCACAATCCTGTCCCTGATTTCATCCGGCTTCTTACTGTGTTCCATAATCCTTGCATCACATATCTGGGAAACGGACTTGGATACTCTCTTTGGATGTCCTCTTGTTCCTATCAGGCAAAGCTCTGAATTGGAACGGGTCCAGTATCCAAGCCCCACAAACCAGCTGTCCGCTTTTTTATTGCGTTTTACCCAGTTAAAACCACAGGTTTTATAAGTAAATCCCCATAGCCTCATGGTTTCCAGTCCTTCTTTCAGAAGCGGAAATGTTACCCACAGGAAAAGTACACAGTCATCTGCTGCCAGTGTTTCCACCGGAAGAGCCATGATATCCTCCATATTCATGCATGAATAATGGCAGTCCGCTGATTTTTGCAGGCTGCCTTTCTTAGAATATGTCTTAAATTGCCACGGCGGGTCAGCATAGATAATTCCGTACTTTCCCATCTACTTCACCTTCCCATTAAACATCTCCTTGAAAAGTTTAAGTTCCTCCTTATCCAGTGCCACCTCAAACTCATAGCAGGTTCCGTTATTATAAGATTTATTCTCCTGTGCCTTAATCTTTCTTGCAAGACGGAGCAGGATATAGCACTCTCTGGAAAGCTTCATACTCTTTTTGAATGTGATATTTCCCGTTTCTGCTTCCTTTTGCTGCTTTGCAATGCGAAGAAGAAGTGTCTTATTGACCTCTTCCACTTCATCAAGGGAAATAAAAACAGATGCCTTATTAGCACCCGATCTGTCCCATTCCTTATGAAGCTCCTTCATTAAAAACTCCATGTTATCAATTATCTCTTTATTCTGTTTTCCCATATAAAATATCCTCCTTATCTGCTTTTCTCCGGCTGCATCTGCTGAAAGTCAACACCCTTCATGTCCTCTGCATCCAGAATAATCTTCTGTCCATAGTAAAGCTCCATCGCCTTATCTATGGCTTCGCCAAGGGTTTCCGCCTGAATGGTTTCCACCCTTGACAGTTCTTCCTTAATCTCAATCTGAAACTCCTGCATCCTATCGCCCCCTGCTCTTTTCCGCCGGTACAATTCCATAGAATCCATTGTCATATTCACCGTCATTCCGTTTGGCAAGAAATGTGTCCTTCTTACCGGTTCCAAACTCCTCATACATGGCATTGGTTGCGGCTTCCCTGACAGAATCAGAAAGTGCCTCATTCTTTGCAAGGCTGTGGTAAGTATCAAACTTATCTGTTATGGAAGTACGATACTCCTCAATCGTTTCGATTTTCTTATCCACATCATACTCCCTGCGAAGCAATGCAAAGTTTATGGTGGATGGGGTATTTCCAAGGTATAAACCATGTCCCCATTCAATGCCTGTCTCGCAAAGGTCCGAATGCTTATCCTCTCCCTGCGGATATCTGCAAAAACAATCTACTCCGATACCCACTACAAACTGCCCGGAATCCACATCCATAAAAAGCATATTTCTTCCGGAATACTTCTCCATCAGACGATAATCCGAACCGTTGAAGTTGTGATAAATCTCTCCCTGCTCTAATTCAGACTCCAGCTTTTCATAATGCGGCCATTTGGCAACAGCCATGTTTCTGTCTGTTGAAATGCCGAGTCTGTAAAGTACATCCAGACATTCCCTGTCACAAAAGTCCTCTTCAAACACATTTGTCATGCCGTCATTTAACTTCCCTGCAATAAACATCCGAAGTTCATTGGCATCCCGGCAAAATCTGGCATACATGGTTTTGTTTGATGCAAAGTATATCTCACAGAAAGAATTATCCTTTGCACTCGCCTCATTCAGTTCTGTTATGACCTCAGCCACTTCCCAGAAGTTTTCACAGGCATTTGTCACATGCTGCTTCACAAAATTCTCAAAGGTACAAAGAAAGTTCTTCTCTATTCCCTTTTGGTTATTGATTACCATAACCATATCTTCAATCTTCATCGCTACCTCCTATAAATCAGGCAGAGCCATAAGACTCTGCCCTTACTAATCCGGTCTGCCTATCATTACGATGGCACCGTTATTTGGTACATCACGGTAAACCACACCATAAGCAGTACCTCTTGCATCTACCATCTTTCCATTTCCCACATACATTCCCACATGAGAAATATCAAGATAACCGTCCGTTTGCTCATAACTAAAGAAAATCAAATCCCCCGGCTGCATTTCCTCATACACTACGGTTTTGCCTGCTTCTGCAAGTCCCTGTGCCTCATATCCGGCTGTGGATGCACCGCCATAGCTGATATCTACTCCCGCATCAAGCCATGCATAATAAACAAGGGAACTACAGTCAAAGTGTGTACCGCTGTGTCTTAATGCCTGACTGTACGGATAGCCGACTCTCCTAAGTGCAAACTCGCAGGCTTTCTTTGCAGTTCCTTCCGGAATATCTGCAAGTGCTGCCTGAATCTCCGTTTCCGAGAGTGAACTTACACCTGGATCGCTGCTGCCTCCTCCCGGACTGTATCCAAGAAGTGCCAGATTTTCCGGCGACATGAAATCCACAAGCAAATCCATCTGTTCCTGTGTAAATCCATACTCTGATGCCATCGTATAGCAGGACTTTAATGTTACATTCACATACAGATAGCTTGTAGTTGTTGTGGTGGTTGAACCATCCTCGTTCTCTGTGGTTTCCGTTTCCGTACCACTGCTTGTTGTGTAAGTACACATATCATCCACAATGGTCTGAAGCCATCCTTTTGAAGTATCATTCATAATGGTTGCCGTATCACCTACTCCGTGCTTAACCATATAGACAGCAAGGATATCGTAGTAATTACTCGGACTACCCTCTCCCTCATAACCGACATATACAATCTTACCGGCATCATATCCGGTATGGTTACTTGCCAGCTCATTCACTTCCCGGTTAAACTCTGCCACATAAGAGCTTGCCACTGATGTAACCGTGTCCCCATCCTCTAAGGGCGGAAGAAATATAGCAAACGGAGAATTATAGATTGTCCCCACAACCGCTACTACCGGAATTGCCACCACAGAAACAAGCAGAACCAGACCTAACAACAGCGGTAACACAAGCTTTGCCACATACTTTGCTACGAACATACCCTTCTGCACAAAGACATCCTTCACAAGCTTTGCAAAACTGTCCGTCTGCTCATCCTGTGCTTTCATCTTATCCAAAAAGAATTTAATCTTTCTGGAACGTACATTGTTCTTCATGTCTGCTTCATCCATCTTGTAGGCAACTGTTTCTCCAACTACCTCACCTGCTGCAAAACCTATCACTGTACCAAGTCCCGGCGAAACGGATGTGCCTGCTGCCGTTGTCGCTGCAGTTGTTGCAGTTTTTGCAACAGCTTTGGAAGTCTCCTTTGCAACGGTCTTCGCAGTATCTTTCGCCACCTTTTTACCAGTTTCCTTCGCAGCCTTTTTGGCAGTATCTTTCACACCCTTCCTGGCAAGCTTCTTACCGGCATCCACCTTCTTAATCTTTAGCTTCTGCTTATTGATTGCCTGTCGCTTAAACAGTTCTGCTCCCCTTGATGCAGTTCCGGTAACCGGTCTTGAGGCTTCATACATAATCATGGCTGACTGCTGAAGTTCTTCTCCACCCTCTATCTGGTCTGTAGCAGCCTTGCCTCCAACCATTCCGGCATTGCGAAGAGAATGGTTATTTACCTTGATGGACTGATTCGACTCCTTCACATTCTTACGAAGCTTTGCAAATCTTCCCTCCTTCGATACCTGATGAACCGTACTCTTTCTATAAGTACCTTCCGTCGTTTTCTTTTTGGTCGGATCCCGGTCTACCGTGTAGATGTTGCTGCCCTTGATGGAAGCCTGCTTTGGTTCGTGGGTATGAATCTTAGCTTTCTGCTTGGTGTGGATGACCATTGGCTTGTCATCGACCTTTTTGATTTTCAAGTGCATCACCTCCCTCTTTGTGAAATAAAATAAGCCGTCAGGGAGTAAAGTGACTCCTTAACGGCTATGTAAAATCATTTAATATTTAGTTGTTAAACATACCAGAAAACTGGGATTTGTAACTGGCTTCATTTTATCATATTTCGATACGAAAATCTATGCTCAACGGTCAAACTGAAACTTAAAAATGCTCTCAATCAAATTCTATTTTTCGTATTAACATTGGTAAGGGGGCGACAGCACTCTTTGCTGTCGCCCCCTTAATTACCCATTTGCTAAATCGGGTGGGGCTGTCAACGGCGGCGCGTTCATCTTGACCGTTGACGGGCGCGACTGGCTGCGCTATCCCCCGATAAATCGTAGCTTGTTGGACACTATACTTGTAATCTTTTACTACTATCATCTAATAAGCTCTTTGCATTTTCCGAAAAGATGAGTGTTCTTTCTTTCTCATTTTCTGTTGCCCGTAACACCGATAAAATGGAAAACGCTTGTGTTACAAACGGATAATCTGTTCCAAATAGCAATCTTTCGGCTCCGACTTTTTCAATCAGCGTTTTAATATGCGCTGCGGGTTGTATGCTGATATCAGTGTACATATTTCTATGAGTTTGGAGTAAATTTACCATTTTTTCAAATTCAAAACACCCACCATGAGCCAAGATAAATGTAGTATTAGGAAAAGTGCTTAATACCGTTTCGTATTTATCCAACATCTGATTTAGAACATCTTTTTTCGTTTGCTTCGGTGGAATGCTTGTCGAAAGCACTTCTTGGGGAAACCCCAATCCGCTACAACACAAAATTGGTAAATCTGTCTTTGATAATTTTTCTATGAGTGCTAATGCTTCTTTACAATCAATAGAAAATCCGCATACATGAGGATTTATCTTCCAACCTTTTATGTGTAAATTCATATAGTGCTTGATTTTTTCATCTATATTTTTATCAAACGGGTGAATAGCACCAAAAGTATATAGGCGGTCACTTTGGGTTACGATTTTCTCCATAAGGTCTGCGCTATTCTTATCGGGTGGATTTATTTGTTGGATAACCGCTTTGCTAATACCATTGTTATCCATGTCTATCAGCAGCTTTTCCGTTGTACCATAGTTCAAAACAAATGCGCCTGTGAATAGCTTAATTCTCGTTTTTAACCCGTCAAAGCTAAACAATGTTGTCGGACAACCCGAAAAATAAACCTTATTCAAATCAAAGAGTTTCATAGAGAACGGGAAACAACTCATATCCATTAAAGACCTATTATAATCAGTTTTTTTCTTTTGTAAAAATGGTGGAAACAGTTGATAAAGCCCCTCGTAAGAATGACAATGAAAATCAATGATTTCGTATTTATCAACCAAATCTTTTTTTATTACAAAATCCCCATTTGGGGCCAATCCCAATTCTTTGTTTTCAGTCAGAATAGCGTATTTCTGTTTCTTGTTTTTCATCGTTTGTTCGCTTCACCCACTCTCCGATAACTTCAAATTTTCCTTCTCCTAATGATTATCAGGTCTTATGAAATCACTACCTCTTTCATAATCATCAAGGCCGGACTTTCATCCGACCTCTTGATTATACTACAGAATCGATAGAATTTCATCTGTTATCCTTGCGACACTGCCTCCCGTTTCTTCTGCTCTGCGATCTTCTCGTGGATATTCGTGTTATACAGCTTATAAAGGTCTGTATCCTTGCTGATCTGATTATCAAACGGAATCACCACGGAACCGCACTTAATCAGTCCCATACCGGATGCCGTATTGGTTACGAAACGAAGCTGGGCTTCTGATACACCGATTACCTCTGCCATCTTGGAACTGTCTGTGTTAGCCTGCTTTAAAAGTGCCACGAACTCGGAGTTGGCAAGCATTGTGGTTGCCGTATAGTTCTGCAAAAGGTCAACAACATTCTGAGTAATACCGGTACAAAGACCACCCTGCTTACGAACCTTCTTCCAAAGCTGCTGCAGATACTTCGCTGAATACTCAGAATTAAGAAGCACATGGAACTCATCAATATAGAGCCATGTTGCCTTGCCCTTCTTTCCATTCTCCACGATTCTCTGCTGGATGGACTCCATCATTACAAGCATTGTGATAGGACTAAGTTCTGCACCTAAGTCCCTGATACCGTAAACAGTAAATCTGTTATCTAAATCCACATTGGTCTGGTGATTGAAGATATTAAGGGAACCTGATACAAAAAGCTCCAGTGAAAGTGCGATATCCTTTGCCTCTTCCTCCGGCTGTGCCAAAAGCAAATCGTAGAAGTCACTCATAATCGGGATATACTTCTCCCTGCTTCTTGCGATGTCGATATACAGCTTTCTCACGCATCGGTCTATGATTGACTTCTGACGGGAATTTAAGCTGTCACCGATACACTGTTCACAAAGACCAAGCATGAACTCACCTTTTTCCCTTACCCAGCCCTTTGTATCGTTCTGGTCAAGATTCCACACATCCATGGCAAGAGGATTCACATAGTTATCCGTGTAGGTGGACATATTTACCACTGTTCCTCCATAGGTTTCAGCAATGTCAAAGTATTCGTTCATCGGGTCAATGACGATAATCTCATCATTGCCGGATAAGAATACACTGCCCATTTCCATCTTACAGAAGAAGGATTTGCCGGAACCCGGCACACCGAATACGAATCCGTTACCATTGATAAGCTTCTTACGGTTGCCAACATTGATGTTCTTACTGATCTGATTGATACCATAGTAATTGCCACCGCTGTCATTCAGTTCCTGCACATTAAAAGGCATAAGTACCGCAAGGGACTGGGTAAGCATGGTTCTCATTGTCTCAACCTGTCTTACTCCAATCGGAAGTGCTGTATTAAGTGCCTCTCTCTGTTTCAGAAAATGCGTATCAATGGTGCAGCTGTTACGCTTTCCAATGGTTTCGATTGTCTCACAGATACTCTCCAACTCTTTCTTACTTTCTGCCATTACAATAATGGTAACAGCCACATAGAATAAACACTGGTCATTTTCCCTGACATCATCCATAATCGCCTCAATTTCCTTTTTCTCTGTTCTCTTTGCATAAGAAATTTCAGTGGAAAAGTCATTGTTCTTATTACGGACTCTCTGCTGCTTGATGATGTCCGATTCAATACCAAGATATTTCTTCTGTAATGTCTTTGTTGTCAAATCCTTTGGCACAGGCACTACATCAATACTGGTAATGGAATGAACCGGAAGGGATGTGATTTCATTGATGAAACGGTCCGATAAGCTGCTCGGATACTTCTTAATAAACAGTGCCCTGCAAAACTTATTCTCATCCTCAAAGTGATCCGGATAAAACTTAATCATTCCGTTACACAAATCATTCTTAAAATCTGCTCCCACCTTCTTTGCTTCCTTCAGGCTGAAATTGAAACTGTTTTCATCCCCAAGGTGGTAATAATCATAAAGCACCTTGATTCTCTCATCGCCGGATAAAGGAACTATTTCTGCCCCCAGTTCGATAAATGCCTTATGGATGGTTGCCTCCAAGGTTGCAAACTGTGCTTTTGCCTCCTCAAAGTTCTTACGTTCAATCGTGATGGTTAAGTATCTCTCCTGCTCGATACCCTGTCTGCCCTCACGAATCTTCTCCTCGATAATATCGTTATAAATCTTACGGAAATTGTCATAGCCATCATCACAGTAGGCAAGCAGCACCTTTTCCCTCAGATCAATCATGTTCTTATTCTTGTTATTTACCGTAATCTTGAAATTACAGTCCAGAGAATTTAAGAACTTGCAGTATCTCTCAAAGATGCCAATCTGCTCATCCTCTGTTGCTGTTGTGTAATTGATATCCTGAAAACGATAGCATTTACTGTACTTGTTTCTTGCCACCTCAAAGATACCATTCTCTGCTACTGCCATGATTTCTATGGTTTCCTGAATGGATTTCGGAGTCTTATAAAGTGGCTCGCTTGCCTTTTTAAGCTCCTTAAATCCGTCTGCAAATAAACCCATATCTATTTACCTTCCTTTCTGCGTTACGCTTTCCTCATGGATTTACGCACCACACCGGGAACAACCCGGCTGGTGCCCGGATTGCTCCCTAAAAGGAAGTCAATCAACTCTTGTTACTATCTTGTTGCCTTAAAGATGGCAATTCCTGCCACCGCAGCAACTACTGCTGCAATCATTCCAAACAGAATGTTTCTCGTCTTTTTCTTCATAGCCTCAAATTCCTCCTTATTCTTAGTCTGGTCAGAAGCTTTTGTATCAGCATCCGCTTTGCCCTTTTTCTTCTTACCCGTATTGTTCATCTCAAACTCATACGCTTTAATTGCCGGCTCCCCTTCCGTTGATACATAGGTCAATGCCTTATTGCCAAACATATAGTGAAACTTTCTTCCCATATACTCATAAAAGCTCATGCCGTTATAGGAATAAAAACCGCCAAGGGCAATGGGTGCCACACAGGGTATCGCCACATAGGCTGCTCCCGTAAGCCCGATATACTTATAAAGCAGAAGAACAAGTCCCCCGCCGACTACCACACTGGCTGCCGAAAACAACAGCTGCTTTGCGGTAAGTCCCATTGCCACCGACTCCTGATAACGGTCTATATCCTTATTGATTTCAATTACCAATTACCTCACCTCGCCTTCTCCTTTACTTTTTCATCCTTTACTCTGCCAATCAGTGTTTCATATGCCTGCATCCCGTCCGGGCAAAGTTCCCTGAGCTTATCCACATTGAACAGATAAAGGGGATATTCACAAAAGCCGCTTCTCTTTGTCAGTCCTGTAAACTCCCCTAAATCATTGTCCTTGATAAACTCTTCCAGTTCCGGCATGTTATTCATATCCACATAACCACAGTAAGCCGGCACTTTTCCCAGATTCACCGTAATGTCCCCATATGGCTCCGGACCCATTTCCGATACATCGGTTAGTCCGATATAGAGATTCTGGTTATTCAGATAACTGTTTATCTCAAGCTTAACCGGAAACGGCATATGGGTCAGATAGGATTCAAATTCCAGTGTCTTTTCCATCCAGATCTCCTTTCTACAATCCTAATGCTTTGCTCGTAAGTGACTGTGCTCCCTTCACACTTCCCACGGTCATTGCTATGGTAAATGTCATTTCACACAGATAAATAAGTGTCTTTGCCCAGTCTGCATAACTTCCCGTAAACGATGGAAGTCCCGCATTGATAAAGGCATTGCATACGATAATGGCAAGTGCCATCGTGACTGCTTCCATTACGACGGATAAAAAGTATTTACAGTAAGTCACTACCGTATGACTAACCATTCTGTTTCCGCCCATTGTGGAAAATGCAATGGCTCCAAGCGGCACAATAATCAGTATCTTTAAGAACCTGAAATACACCGTGTAAATGATGAAGAAACCACAGATAATGACAATAATCGACAACAGTGCTGCCAATATAAGCATTACCAGACTTTCTCCAAAACCAAGATTCTTAATGACATCCGCCTGTGTACTGTCAATGGTAAGCTGTACCGTTGTCCCTGCCGACAGTAGGTTTACCAGATTTCCGATGGATGTGAAAAATGCCTTCATAATCGTGACATTGTTTGCCACAAACCACTCTGCAAGACCAAGTCTGATTAACATTCGCAGTATTGCCTCAAATCGCATCTCTTCCTTCACATCCACACTCTCCGAGCAGAAACCTATGACAAAGAATAAAACCACAAGGGAAGAACCAACCGCTACAAAGATTGGTTCGATTTCCTCAATGATTGCCCAGGGTCCGCCACCCTTAAAGCTTACCGGTGACTGCCCAAGCATTGAAAATACAAGTGATATCTGGTTATTCCAGAAACCAAACACCATCTCAAGCAAAGCAAGGATTTTGTCACCAAGTTTGAATATATCCATACTTGTTACATCTCCTTCCTGTTGTTTTGGGGATTATCCCCTGTTCGCACCTCTCTCTTAGAAACCTAAGAAAGTAAGTACAGTGGAAATACCCGCCATCATGACACCTGCCACAATACCTTTAAGGGCTGAGTTCATGGTGGATGAATCCTGCTGCTGGTATGCCTGTGCAAACTCCATAACATTCTTTGCAAGGATAATGACACCCACTGCACCGATTACTGCAATAACCAGTGTCTTAAGATTCTCCAAAGGCTGTGTTACAGCCGAAGTACCGCCTGATGCCGCAAAGCAGGTGGTTGTCATCTGGGACATCATCATTCCCACACCGCATAAAGCAGGTACTACTTTCTTCTTCATTCCTCTTAATCCCTTCATCTTGCTACCTCCATTCACATTGTTGTTAGTTGTTGCTGCTACATTTTCTCTCTTCATAATCAAAAATCTCCTTTTTGTTTGTTAGGTGCAGTGAGTAAGCCGGATAAAAAAAGATGAATAACATCTATCCGGCTTAAAACTCCCGAATAGATATCATTCATCCATTCTTATCTGCATTGTGTAATTGTTTCTATATCCAAACGGGATTGCTCCCGGTAATAAAGTTAAATCAGGCTTTCCCTGATATGGTATGCTATAACCACCTCCTTTAAGACGTGAAAAAGCATCAGACTTTCATGGCCTGATGCTTCACATTATAATTTATCTTTGTAATTTTCTAACTGATGAAATATCCCAAGTACATAGACGACATTACCCTCAATTCGAAAAATCAGAATATAGTCCATGTCCTTTACTACAGCTTCTTTATACCCTTTACTCTTGAGAAAAGAATCTCTGCAATCTGCAAATTGATACGGATTATCCTCCAAACGGTCATACAACTGTTCAATCCCATCCAGCAAATGTCTCGCTGCCTGTTCATTTCTGAATTTATACAGAATATAATTTACCAGTTGTTCAAGTAATTCTTCTGCCCTTTCAGTAATAATAAGTCTATAAACCATATTTTTCCCTCATAGAACCTAAAGAACTTCTTGCATCTTTTGTTCTTCCTTCTGTAATTTGCTGTTCAGATATCTCAAGTTCTCTATAAACATTAAGTCTACGCATCGTCTTTTCGTAGTTCTCCATGCTCATGATAACCATATCTCCATATCCGTTTTTGGTTATATAAATTGGTTCTTCCGCTTTATGACACATTTCTGAAATTTCTGAGGTATTTTTTAAGTCTTTAATTGGAATTATCTGTGGCATAATATGCACCTCCTTAACTATGGGCTAATTATACCATTATTATCCCACTTTTTCAATCAGCTATTTATGACAAATTTTTCCTTCATCGTTTCCACACTCACATCCGGATAAAAATACTTCATAATAACATCCTTTGTTATCTTTTTTGCAATTGCCTTACGCAATTCTTCCTTCTGCTCTTCCGAATAATCCCAGTGAAGCATTCGATTTGTAAGAGTATCTTCCCACTCTTCCTCTTTCTTTTTATCCGTATTGGCAGTTTTTGCTTCCTCTGCCGGCTCCTGCGAATACTCCAGCTCGTTATCCTGAGAACGGTTTAACTTCTCCTTCTCACTTTCCTCCTCAAGCTCGGAAAATCTCCTGCTTAATTCCGAGCCCCCAAGCAGCATAAACTCATCATAGGAAAGACTGTCTATATAAATATTCTCCCCCTTCTTCTGAAGCTTCTCATAATGCTCCACAGCCTTCTTTGACAGAATCTCAAAAGGCGGACCGATCAGATTACTTTCCTTTGCAACCTGATGTTCATAAGGCTTTCCCTTACCGTCTGCGGTCTGGTTAAACATCGGATGATTAAACGGAACATACTTGTTATCAAGGATTGGGTCAAAGCCACGGATAAAGATAATACATTTCCTGTTATCCAGCTTTCTGACCTCATCCGGCGTGAATATCTCACGACCAAGCACATCATAATTCCTTGAGGAACTGCCCTGTCTGCCCTTGGTTTCTCCGCTTGACTTCTTATCAATCGTTCCTTTTCCCAGAAGCTCTGACACATATTTGTGGGTACTCTGCTCGTTACCTCCAAGATAAATGAAGGTATCGCAGTTGCCGGGAATTGTCTCCCATGTATCCTTAAACAGTGCCTTTAACTGGGCGAAGTTCTGGATGATGATAATACTTGAAATCTCCCTGCTTCGCATGGTTGAAAGCAGGGAACAGTAGTCATCCGGCAATGCAACATTCGCGAACTCGTCTAACATAAAAGTCACATGAATCGGGAGTCTGCCTCCACAGTTAAAGTCTGCCTGATAATACAGTTCCTGAAATATCTGTGTATATAACATACCGATAATAAAGTTGTAGGACTTATCACTATCCGGTATGACACAGAATAATGCTGTCTTGGTTTCCCCATCCCCGTTTACACCGATACCGATATCCGCAAGATTTAACTCATCCTTGGATAAAAGTCTTAACACCTGCTTATTTTCCAGAAAGGCAAGTCTTGAGTTGGCACTGATGATAATGGAACGGACGGTATCTCCTGCACCACGCATACACTTGTTGTACTGCTTTACTGCCGGATGGTTTGCTCCAAGTGGCGAATTTTCTTCCAGAAACTTCATTCGCACATCAAGCCTTGACGGTTTCCCCTGCTCCGTAACTTCCGCTTCTCCAAGAAGTTTTAATACGGTTTCAAAGTTTCTCTTTCCCGGCTTTTCCTCCAGCCACACATAATAAAAGATTGCCTGTAAAAACAACCCCTCCGCTTTCTCCCAGAACGGGTCCGAAGGTGTTGCTCCCTTTGGTGTCGTATTACTTATAAGGTTGGTAATCAGCTTTACCACATCCGTTTCCTCCCTGATATAAGAGAACGGATTGTAGCAGTCTGACTTGTCCATCTCCAAAAGGTTTATAACCTTCACATTGTAGCCATTATTCTTTAACATCTCTCCGCAGCTTCTTAGGATTTCTCCTTTCGGGTCAGTACAGATAAAAGAACAGTTATGGGGCATCTGCATCAGGTTCGGCTTTACCTCATAGAAAGTCTTACCTGCACCGGAGCCGCCACAGATTAAAATGTTTCCGTTAAGCTTCAGCCTTCTGAAGTCAAGGGACATCTTCACATTCTGACTCAGGATTCGGTTAAAATTCTCATCCTTATCCATCAGAATCTTGTTTACCTTTGCCGGTGATTCTAACTTGGCTGTACCAAATTCCCTGCCGGGCATATAGTTTCTCTGACTGGTGTAATACATAACAACAGCCATAGCATAGACTACTACAACTATGGCTATCATCTTAATCGTATTCTCATTGTAATAATTGGCAAAGGGATCTTCGCACACCTTACTGAATCTCTCCATAAACTCCATCAGGTTGATTCCCTGCTCCCATGCCCCGCCTATCAGATATCCAAGATACCCGGCAAGAACTGCACCAAGTAATAAAAACACCATGGAGGGTTTCTTTTTACTTGTCTGCATAGGCACTTACCTCTTCTTTGCTGTGGCAGATGTGGTTTTGGTATGGGTTGTCTTTGTTCTGGTTTCTGTCTTTGCCTGCGTTTTTTCATACCTCTCACGCACGGAAGCTTCCACCTTGTCATAATGCTTGTAAAGCTCATCCCCACGCTTGGTTTCCACCACACGGTTTTCTTCATCATACAGCTTGTAATCCTTGCTGCTGTCAATGAAGGTAAGCATGGTCTTTCCGCTGTGAATATCCATGATATTCTCTTTGTTAAGCCACACATATCTTGCATTCTCTCCCCAGGTTCCCGGAACCCTCGTCTTGACCGCATGATCATTCTCTTTCACAATCAGGGTCTTGCTGATGGTAACATCCGAAAGATTGGTATTCTTGGATGCGGATACTGCCATCATACGTTCTGCAAGGTTCTGATAACCCCTGATACGGTTGATAAAAGCATCCCTGTCCATAATTACCTTATGCTCTCCTGCTTCATTCTTCTCACCAAGCACACCGATTGTCTCAAGCTGCTTTAACACCGTTTCTGCCTGTGTACTGTCAATGCTGAAGTTTTCCTTTACTGCGTCCACACTGATACTCTGCTTCTCCATCGCAAACAGACCAACCTTTTCAATCAGTCCGTCCATTGCCGCACTGGCTCTCGCCCCTTCCGCAGTGTGGACTTTCTCGTTTCCCATCTTCTGGCTCTTCAGGAAATCCATCAGCTTTCCAAGCTGCTTTTCATCCCCGTTTTTTAAGTAGTCATCAAATGTGGCAATACGACCAAAGCTTAACTTCTGAATCATCATGTTCACTCTTGGCACAGCCTCTGTATGAAAGATGACCTCACTCAGTCCGTCTTTCTTATTCATATCCGGCAGCACCGAATAGAGAATACCGTACTTTTTCGCCATCTTTTCCACTTTCTTCATATCCTTGGTTTCAAACTGCAATACCTGCAAATCCCCGCCTTTCATAAGAAGCTTTCTCATGGAAGTCTTACCAAGTGACTTTTCATAATCAAGCATTCCTTTTAGAAAGTCGATTGCTTTCTGCATGGCACCGATACCGCCACTGCCTACCTTCATTGCAATCTCAATCCCGTCATATGCGACACGGATAATCTGCACCGCTTCCTGAATCTCTTCTGCCATCTGACATCCTCCTTTCTTACAATACAGGTTCTCTCAAAGAGCATCTTGGTGTGAAACTCTGGGATGATTCATTCTCTTCACGAGTTTCTTCCTCATGAGCTTTCTCATCCTCAGCTTCCTGCTCCCTTCTGCTCTCATTGACCTTTTCCTTAATCTCTGCCGCATCTGCTCTTCTGACCTGCTCCTCTGTCACATCCACGCCGTAAGCCGTAAGCACTTCTGCCAGACGGTTGATTGCCTTTTCCTCTTCGATACGGTACATCTCAATGGATACCAGAAGGTTTTCAATCTGACTTACCCATGGCGGCTTCATATCAATCATCTTTGCATACTGGTCCATTACCTTCTGTGATTCCTGTTCATCCTCACAATCAGCAATTTCATCAATCAGCTTCCCAGTCAATGTCTTATCCCCACTGCGAAATGCAAACTGCACAACAAACTCCTTTTCCTTATCAGAAAAGCTGTGCTTTGTCTTACACAGTTCACTTACTGTCTCACTTATAATCGTTAAACCCATAGCTGCCTCCTAATAATCCATACTGTTTTCAAGCACCGCAATGTCGATGATTTCTTTCATCTTCTCTGCGGATACATTGTTATTGATAAGTTCCACAAGCTGACTTTCCGTAAGTCCCTTCTCAATAGCACTTCTTATCTGCACAAGCTGTGCAGGAACCAGATCCCCACTTGCAAGCAGCTTTACAATATCCTGTCTGGATTTCTTCATAAAGCCAAGCTTACCAAGAAGTCCTGTAAATGCTCCCTGATTTCCTTTCCTTATGGTTCTCTCCACCTGCACATGCTGCACAACTCTTCCGTTTGAATCCATTACAGGCAACTGGTAATACACAGGTATCTGATATGCCCCCTGCGGTAATGGTCTTTCATTTCCGAAAGACTGTGCTGCTGTTGTATTATCAGCATTAAACGCAGGTTTGCTAACCGGCTCATCTTTTGCTGCCGTATTTGCTTCTGCTGTAGTTTCAGTTCCTGCTACCTGCTGTGATACAGTGTCACCCACTTTTGATGTCGCCATATTCACCAACTTATCCTCTAAGTCATCAATTCGATTCTGCATCCTTTCCATCTCCTTCTTCTTATCTTCAATCTGCTCACGAAGTCTTGCTATCGTGGATGTTGCCCTGCTCAATTCCTCCTGTTGACTATTCAGTGCTGCTTCGCTGTCGTTATATTTCCGAATCAGGTTATCATGCACTTCCTTATCCTGCCTTGTCGTCTCAAATACAGAAAGTTTCATATTCAACTCATCATATCGCTTTTCCTGATGATTGATTTTTGCAACCACCTCTTCAAGCTGTTTTACCAGACTTTCCACATATTCCTTTTCTAATCCGGCATTCTGCACGCCCTCCTTGGATTTCTCCAAATTATCAATAATACCTTCAAAGGCTTTCTGCATATGCTTGGCATTTTCGCCCTTATCCATAACAGACTGTATTGTCTCTATAGGCACACCCCTCTGATAAAACTCCAACGCCACCTGCATCTGGTTTCCATCCAATCCGTCACGCATAATCACCGCAATCACTTCGTCGGATAAACCCTCTCTCAAACATTTGGAATATATCTGCTTAAAGCGAACATCACCTTTCTTTTTCAAGTATAATTCAACCTCTTCAATCGTCAGACCATACTCCAAATCATCTAAAACAAGGTCAATGACATCTTTTTCATAACCTGTATCCCTAAGTCGTCTTAAATAGCCATTACGGTCCGATACACTAATTTTTGTACGTTCCATACAAATCCTCCTATCTGCAAAAAAATAACAGCCTATCTTGGCTGCCTTGTAATAATCTTGTCTTTATTCTGTTCTCTGTCTTCTTCGATTTGCTTCGCCTTCGTCTCATCCTCTGCTATCATATCCTTCCAGATAGCATTTCCAAGATTAAGCTCCTTCTTTGCTGCATTCTCCTTTTCACTACAAAGTTTTACCTCTTCTCTAAAATGATCCTGCAGCCTTTTGATTTCCTCATAAGAATACCCTGCATCTGCAAGTATCTTTTCAAGCTCCATCCATCGGTTATGCTCCTCAATGAAGAACTCATCCCCACGCCGGTAATTGTTTTCTGCACCTTTTAGCAAATCCATCTCATCTGCCACATCAAACAGTTCCTTATACCGTTTTCTGGCACGATATACCTTACTCTTTTCAGTAGAACTTTCCTTTCTTTTATCCGTCAGATTCACTACCGTAGCCGCAAGCTGCTCCATACTGTGAATATCGTGTCTGACCAGAAACAAATACTGCGTCTGAAGCTTTTCCATCTTCTTGATGTCGTCCTTATATTTCCATGCCTGAGAATAAGGTTTCTTTTTCAACTTTCCGATACGATAAAGCTTGGCGTAATACTTCTTTTGAAGTCCAGTCAGTTTTGTACGCTTATACCTCCGCACATAGCATTTCACAATTTCCGGCTTAAACTGTTTCCTTGACCGGTAAAAGGATAAATCCTCTTCCTCAATCCTCTGACGAATCCGTTCCTCCGTGTAATCCTCACCCAGAGATTTACATCTGCGGTACACTCCCATACCGGGAGGTTTTACCGCAAAATGCTTACCAAACTTAAACTCGTAGCCTTTATCTGATAATAGCTCGGTAAAATCCTCAAAGCTACCAGCCTGCAATATACAGGCATCCAGATCACGCATGATCATCTGGTCCCAGACAAATTTACCATGTCGATAATCATTATGCGTGGTTTTATACTCCGTATGCTCTTTGTCGTCATTACCTATTTCAATGGTAGACAAACCATATTCTTCACATAAGCGATTGGTTATGGGCTGAATATACTTTGCCCAGTCTCCCTTTTCGTATCTGTATTTTCTGCCATCTATGAAGCTTACACTGTTAAATACAATGTGTGAATGAACATGATCCGTATTGTCATGAATACAGTAAACAGCCTCATACTCTTTTCCAAGATATTCTGCTACAAACTTCTGTGTTATCTCAAAGGCAACATCAGGAGTAACCTCCCCTTCCTTAAATGACAGAATGAGATGATACCCCTGACGTTTATCAACCTTATTAAATTCTTTCTTGGTCTCAATCATCTGCTTATATGCCGTATCCGGCTGACAATTCATACCTCCGATAAGCCTTCCGTTCTGCGTTTTCTCTGGATTCATGACATACTCAAGTGCCTGCTTCAAATGCTTACCCGGATATCCCTTACCACAATCCTTCATATATAGAATCTTACTGATTACCAAGTATCTCCACCACCTTTGCCACAGCCACATTCAGCTTACGCATATATGCCACAAGCCTTTCCTTGTCATCCTCGGAATACAGTCCGGCATTATTGTGATAGGTGATTTGGTTAATATTGACACCGATACGATTTACCTCATTAATCAAATCTCGAAGAAGCTGCCTCACTTCAGGGTAATCATTTGGCTTTTGCGAAATCATCAATCGCAAATATTCCGATTCCGACATATTGACTGCTTTTGCCTTTTTCTCTAAAAGTTTTGCATCCCTTGTGCTTAACCGAAATTTCTTAGTAAGAGACAATCCATTATCTGACATACCATCACCTGCTCCTTCCACTTATGACCGGCTGTTTTATCTCCGACACCAGATTTTCAACAGAAGGACCGATACCCTCCTCATTTAAGCTCTCTATAAACTGAGTTGCCAGTTCCTCTGCCAGTTTATCAATACCGGCACGATACATAGTCTGGTCAAAAAGCTTATCCAAAACCAGTTCTTCCTCCTTCAGGCTCTTGTACCTGCTGTCTTTATTTGAGAAATCAATCATATCTTTGGGGTCCTGCCTTGCCGCATCCATATCAAGTATCTGCTCATAATTCCATTCGCACACAGCATCAATCAAATCATCCACTGAATAATCATCCCATACAATCTCACCGGGAACCTCATCCAAATCACCACGATAAAGTCTGCCCTCTGCATAACCTACCGTGTAATCATGGTCTTTCATATAACGAAGAAGCATCTCTGCCTCTTTATCCGTCATTACAATAGAACTTCCAACCTTCCCTGTGACAGCCAGTAAATCTTCCGGCTGACTAATCTCTGTGATGTCATTAACTTCTATTCCCATCGCTGCAACCACACCTCCTTATCCGTGTTTTGAGAATCTTTTCGTTTACCTTAAGGGAGAAAGCTTATCTTCGATAACCTTTGCTAGATACGCACATTGTACCCACAAGCTCCAATGTGCATCTAGTTAGGGGGAAAATCCCCCTAAAACCCTCTGGAATATCATAGTATGTCGATTTTTCCGACACATAATAGAAATCTATGTCGATTTTTCCAAATGATTTTTTCAATTTATGTCAAAATTTCCGACATACTTTTGGATAATCTTTTTTCCTGTATCATATCAGAAAAATCACTCGACATATATTTCCGACATAAAACTTTAATCCATGTCAATATTTCCAAATGAATTTTTCAATCTGTGTCAAAATTTCCGACATACCACTTTTTTTCTTTCAAATTACATAAAATGTTTTCCTTCGCTGCCACCAACCAATCATTGTAATCCTTATACCCTTCGGGTGGCGGACAATCCTCTACTTCATACCCCATACCATAGTATTTCTCCATTAGCTGTATAGCTGCCTTTCTTCCCGGTTCATCCCCATCCAGACAAAACTTGATTGCTGAAATCTGCGGATGTTCCTTTAGAAAAGTGACAAGAGGAGCATCTGCAAGCATCCCAAGTGCCAGCTTGTTTGTCTCATAATCAGAGAAAATGTCCACATAGCTCATCAGGTCGATTGCACCTTCAAACACTACAAGTTCCGGACTCTCGTCATTGACCACATTAAATCCATACTCTTTGTCATTGCCTGCCACATCACACTTAAATGGCTTTCCCTCCTTATCAAACACACCTCTCATGCTTGCAAATCTGGTAACACCATTCTTGTCATTTCCCTTAAATACAATGTTGTGGTAATGCCTACTCTCATAAATAAGTCCCTGCGACACAAAGTAGTCGATAACCGCTTTGCTGATGCCCCGTTCTTCCTTCAGATAGGAATACAGAAAACAGTTATCCGGGGAGGGTACGGGTAATACAAAAGGCTTGGGTTCCTGTTTTTTCTTTGCCTCCACCTGATGTCTAAGCTCCGGTTTTTTTCCAGTATCTTCAATCCGGCGATACCCTGCAAAATCAAGCAGCCACCATACTGCCTCTTTTACCTCCATACCACAGAACACCCGTAAGAAATCTATCTGTGAACCTCCATTCTTACCCTTATCATATTGTCTTGACCATCGGAACCAGTGGCTCTTATCATAGATTCGTATGGAATCCATTTCCTTAAGAGTGTGATAATGACCAACTTTTTTACCGTATATCCCAGATAGGATGCTACTGCTGTTAAGTCAACGCTTTTGGCAATGGCAAGTTCTTCCTCAGTAAATCGTTCGTTCATCATTACCTTCCTTTCCCTCTCTCCGCCACAAGACTATTGTTAAAGCTGAAGTTCTTATAATCTGTCGAGTAGGTAATATTTGGATTGTCAATCAGTCCTTTTTCCTTGAAACTGAAAAACTCCCTGTTATCACCGCCAACAATCACATGGTCAACTAACTGAATCCCAACCATTGAACATACTGCGTTCATCCGGTCTGTTATCATGGTATCCATCTTACTGGGAAGCAGGTTCCCGCTTGGATGTGAATGAATCAGCATAATACTGGCAGCATTGGAAAGGATACTTGATTTTAGGATTTCCCGTGGATGCACTAAGGCTTCATTCAGTGAACCAATGCTTGCAAAAGTAACATTGATAGGTTTTAAATCTGATTGCAGATTTACAACGCAGACAACTTCCCTGTCCATTTCACACAGAAGTTCTCCAATGGTAGCTGCTGCTTCATAGGGATTCTGCAAAGGAAGCTCCGAATAAAGGGCCGCCTCCTTCACAAGCTTCACTCTTACCACATCAAGCTTAAAGGCATCATCTGCATCCGTCACAAGTGTTTTCTCTTCTTTCATCCGCATCCTCCTTTATCTTAACCTGTATCATGAAGTCACCATCCCAGGCATTTATAAGAGCAATCAGTTCCTTTACAGTCATTTCCTGCTCCATAAGCCGCCTCCTATCTGGACTTTCCGGCATCATAGATAAGCTGAGACTCAGCGACGATACCATCAAGACGCTTGTTCGGTGTGTCCGTTGCAAGGGTAAGTCTTCTTGCATCCTTATCATAGTGATACACCTGATTGGATAAGCGGTCTTCTAATGCAACCTGGTCCATATTGATCTCATTTACCATTGCTGCAAGCTCATAAGGATCACCCATATCCGTAGATACTGCAATACACTCATGCACAGACGAAGGTAAAATATAAAGGTCTGTTTCAAGTCTCTCTGCAAGCTTATGGAGATTGTCCTCATAAAGCATGGAACAGGCTCCGTTGATGCCTCTGTCGTTACTTATAACCCACATCATCTTATCTTCTGGAATCTCGCCAATCATCATCTCTGCGATCTCCATAGGCATACCATCCGCAATGAACATTTCCTTCATCACATCATTCATGGATTTCACAGTAGGCGGCAAAATTCTTCTGGTATTCTCGACAGCACACTTGAACAACTGCTCCTCCGTCATTCCAAGCTGATTTGCAAGATTGTTTCGTACTACAGAGCTCTGAATCCCCTGCTCATCCACTTTCACTACCCAACGATAAATAATGGATAAGTCCTGAAACTCTCTGTGTGGCATGTCTCTTAGCATGTCTTCATTCTGCATCGTATTGACAACCTGAAACACAATGTTGTCCTTTGCACTTTCAAAATCAAGCTTTCCTACCTCCGGAACTCTGTCAAATGCTTTTTCCATGGTCTTTGCTGCACTCTGCAATACCTCCTGCAGATTTTCTGTATTAAGATAATGCTCATACATATCATTGATATAGATGGTAGGTGATACATTTCTGCCTGCCTCATTACTTACCATGGTAAGTCCGTCCAGATTCTTGTTTACCTTATTCACCGACTCTACGCGAAGAGTCATATTCTGAAACTGTGGCGGTAAATAATCCTTAAACTTCTCCGCCACTACTTCCTTAAAAATCTCATAATTCATCATATAAACTGTTCCTCCTTAATCCAAATTGTCATATAAGAGCCCTTCATCATCCGGGTCCTCAAATACTTTTCTTTCTGTTTCATATCCGGGATCATCTTCCAGATGGATAACCCCCTTCTTTTTAAAAGGGCATTCCCTGCATGCCACCGGGCACAGAACTTCTAATGGCACAGATAATGCTTCTGCCACTTTTTTCAGCTTCTCAAGGTCCGGGAAACCTTCGTCGCGTTCAAATGCTTCGATGATTCTTTCTCCATCGCAGCCGAAACCACATCTTCTTCCCAGTTCCTCCCGACTGAAACCTCGCCTCTCCCGGTATTCTTTGATTGCTTCACCAACCAAAAACTCTCACCTCCAGTTTTCAAAACAAAATGAGGTGCAAGCACATACGGCCTACACCTCATAAAGATGATACTTATTCAGTTACTTCATCGTCTTCCTTCTTTTTCCAAAGGAAAGCTCCTACACCTGCTAACAGTGCAGTTAAACCAAGTCCTGCCCAGAGCCAAGGATTGAAATTATCCCCGGTCTGTGGAAGTCTAGGTTCTGTAGGCTTGTTAGTGAGTGATAAAGTATATTCCACACATTCAGGTGCGTTATCATCATACTGTAACACTACCTCATGGACTGTTTCATCCAGAATATATCCTTCCGCTGCTTTTGTCTCAACAACAAAGTAATGGATATCCTCTTTGAAGCTGCCATCCTCATTGTAAGTGCAGATAGGAAGTTCCTCGGATTCTGCATGACCATCTTTGTCAGTTACAACAGTTTCAATGACCTTGCCATCCTTGTCACGGATTTCAAACTCAACTCCTGCAATAGGCTTCTTAGTCACTTCATCTGTTTTTTCAATAATAATCTTACCGACAGCGTACTCATCCTTCATTGTTACCTTCTGGATTTCTTCTGTCTCTGTCACTTCAAATTCCACATCGTTTGCAATCTTGTAGCCATAAGGTGCTGTCTCCTCACGAAGGATATACTTTCCTGCCGGAAGTCTCTCGATAAGGTGTGACTTTCCTGCCTCGGAAGTCCAGCTCTCGATAACCGTTCCTTCTGAATCAATGATAGAAAGCTTTGCACCTGCAAGCTCCTTCTCACCTGTGATATCAGTCTTTGAAAATTCTACCTTAATTGGTGTATTCTCAAACTCTGCTTCAAATTCAATAACAGCTACATCTTCCTGGTATTCTGCTTCCACATCAAATACTTCATCAGACTTCACATATCCCTTTGGAGCTTCAATCTCCTTCACATAGTAGTTACCACGAGGAAGGTCGGAGATAAATCTTGCTGTGCCGTCCTCGCCTGTTACAACCTTTTCAATCAGCGTATCAGCCTTAACGATGACTCTGCCATCCACATCCACGATATCCTCTTTCGCATACAATCCAAAGATTGCACCGGAAAGCACTTCACCTGTTTCAGCATCTTTCTTGATAACTGAAATCTCTACCTTCTGTCTTTCGTTTGTTACATCCATACCTGCATATACAATCTCTGTATTCTGGTCGATATAGGAAAGATCAGCTTCGATTGGTGTACTGTCAAGGACAAAACCTTCCAGAGTCTCAGTCTCTACAAGTGATATTGTCAATATTAGTTGACACATTTTTCTCAAGGATA